>Ga0315293_10000126_pt1 | contig 63268 bp, 61 predicted proteins | sample YL17G13_20_MG_FD_203071 | JGI IMG/M metagenome (GOLD analysis project Ga0315293, IMG submission 203071) | Sediment microbial communities from Yellowstone Lake, YNP, Wyoming, USA - YL17G13_20 | ecosystem: Environmental > Aquatic > Freshwater > Lake > Sediment | place: USA: Wyoming | collected... | reverse complement strand
CCTGGCGAGGTCGATAATGGTCTGCGGTATGTTCGTGCCCTCGACGGCGATGATGTTCTTGATGCCGTACTTCAGGAGGTTCAGGACATCGGACCTGCCCTCGACCACGATGATCGCGTCGGAGTCATCGATGTTCGGGCCCGCAGGCAGCCTCTCGCGGCCATAGTGGACGACCTCTTCCATCTGGAACGACTGGCGCACGGAGTCCGTGAGGTCTCCGCCGCTGGTCTTCGAGGACTTCATGAGCTCGTTCAAGAGCACCTTGGCGCGCTCAACGATCTTATTCCTCTTCGACACCCTGACGTCCTCGATCTTCTCGATGGTTATCCTGGCCTTGCATGGTCCGACCCTGTCGATCGTCTCCAGGGCCGATGCGAGGATTGCGGTCTCGACCTGGTCCAGGCTCGAAGGCACGTAGACAGTGCCCTCGGACTTGCCCTTGCTCGAGCCCACCTCTACCTCGATCCTGCCTATCCTTCCGCTCTTCTGCAGGTCCCTGAGGTCGAGCTCGTCTCCCAGGAGCCCCTCGGTCTGACCGAAGATAGCGCCGACGATGTCGGGCTTCTCGACTATGCCGTCAGTTGACAGTCTTGCCTGGATCAAGTATTTCGTTGTACTCGGATCTATGTCCATTCTCGTTTCACACTCTTGACGAAAAACAGCATATGCATCCTTCTTCCGCTATCCCCAGGGCACTCAGTTCATTCGGTGCCTCACTGGTAGCGGGGTTTGACAGACATCTTACTGTCGGGTTGTTCAGAGGCCCTCCGGGCCCCTTCCGCCCTTGTGATATTCACGTTGATATGCGTGATGATGTCAATTTGGATATGTGACGCTGTTCTTCGGATTCATTATTACGCCCTTAAATAAATACTTTTCCATCATCTTGATAAAATTCGGTTCGGCGCTGGCCAGTATCCTACCAGGCTATCCCCCAGAGACCACCGAAACGAGCTTGATGTCGTCCCCGTCGGTCAGCTCCTCGTCCGAGGGCAGGGGCTCGTCCCCACGGACCGCTATCCACGCGTCCGGGTACAGCTTAAGGGCCCTCATGAGGTCCTCGACCGCCGAGCCCCGCTTCAGCTCGACGACCTTCGTCTCCTTCCTGGTCGGCATCAGCCTCGCGGTCACCTTCATGTCGGATCCGCACGTGCCACAGCCTTGCCCGTATTAATGGTTTCTCGGCGCGGTCGGGTCCGCGTCCGCGCTGCTGTCCTCGGGCCTCGCTGGCTCGCAGTCGCCCGAACATGCCCGCGATTGAAAGTCACATATACTAGACTCGTAATGCATGAGGTTCACCAGCAAGCGTGCCGAGGTAGCTAAGCTCGGTTTAAGGCGGTAGCCTCGAGAGCTACTGGTGTTCGTCACCACGGGAGTTCAAATCTCCCCCTCGGCGCTCGTGTTCGCATCGATCGGTGGGGAGTGGAGCTTGGCGAATCCCAAGGAGCTGGTAGCATACGTCGCGGCCTTCACGGGGCCGCTCGCGGGGAACGCTATCCTCGCGATGCTGAACCCGCTCGGGGAGGAGTGGGGCATCAGCTCCGTCCAGGTGCTTCTTTGCATCCCAGCCTTCATGTTCCCCTTCGCGGCGATGCAGTTCTTCTCCGGAACGATATCCGACTCCTACGACCGCAGGAAGACCCTGATGGTGGGCCTCGGGGTGTACATCGCCGCCTCCTTCGCCTCCGCGGCCTCTCCCAGCTTCGCCTTCTTCCTCGCCACCAGGGTCGTGCAGGGCATCGGCTACGCCTTCGTCAGCCCCGTGCTGGTCCCGATCCTGTTCGATGTGGCGGGCAAGGGGCGAGAAGGCGTCTCGATGGGCTACTTCATGAGCATGATCACGGCCGGCGTGTCGTTCGGCCCGCTCATGGGAGGCCTCCTGTCGGAGATAAGCTGGAGGCTCACGTTCGTGGCCATAGGCCTCGTCGCCCTGGCGGTCCTGATAGCCATCTGGGCGCTGTTCGAGAGCGACAAGGGCAAGAAAGGTGCCCTGTCGCTGGCCTCGGTCCGGGACCAACTAGTCCGCGCTGCCTCCAACAGGAACGTGCTGCTCCTGTCGGTGGCGGGCTTCGCCTCGTTCATGGCCTCAATAGGAATACTCTCGTTCACCTCCGAGCACATGGGCTCCGTCCCGATGTCTTTCACACCGTCCGAGATCGGCATCGCCCTCTCCATCTCTGGCGCCATCGGCATCTTCGTGGCGCCCATCGCCGGCCGCATGGTAGACCGGAGGGGTCCCCTGCTCGGCCTCGTCATAGGCTACGCGATCGTCATCCCTACCATCGTCGCGCTCCCGTCGGCCGAGACATACCTCATGATCGTCGTCGTCCTTTTCATCAACAGCATCGGCTGGAGCTTCATCTCCTCGCCCATGCTCACATCCCTCATGCGGGCGGCGCCGGCGATGAGGGGCACCGCCTCCTCGTTGTACAACGGCTCGAGGTTCATGGGGTATGCGCTCTCGGCACCGCTACTGACCCCGATCTTCCTAGCCGCGGGCTACGGGCCGCTCATATACTTCTGCGGCGCCGTGAGCGTGATATCGCTCGTGCTGGCCTTCCAGCCGAACCGACTGGCAAGGAAATGATAGGATTATCTACGGCGGGTTCCATCATGCGGTCGTCCCCATGAAACCGAAGAAGATGCTCCTGATCGTCTGCGACGGCCTCTCCGACCGGCCGGTCAAGCAGTTCGATCTCAAGACACCGCTCCAGGCCGCCCGCAAGCCGGCGATGGACGCCCTCGCGAGGAACGGCGTGAGCGGGGTCATGGACGTCATCGCACCCGGAGTGATACCGGGGAGCGATACCGCACATCTCGCGCTGTTCGGGTACGACCCGTACAAGGTCTACACGGGCCGCGGGCCGATCGAGGCCGCTGGCGCAGGCCTGCAGGTCTCCAGAGGCGATGTCGCCTTCAGATGCAACTTCGCCACCGTCGATCCCTCCATGAAGGTCGTCGATCGCAGGGCCGGGAGGATCAGGTCTGGCACGGACCAGCTCGCAAAGGCGGTCTCCGGGATGAGGATAGAGGACGTCACCGTCCTGTTCAAGGAAGGCTCCGAGCACCGCGGAGCTCTCGTGTTCAGAGGCCCGGGACTGGACCACAGGGTCTCCGACGTGGATCCTCACGAGGAGGCGGAGGTGCTCCAGGCGAAGCCGCTGGTCCCCGAGGCTGAGAAGACCGCGAGGATTCTCAACGAGTTCGTGCGCAGGTCGCACGATCTCCTCAAGGAGCATCAGGTCAACGTCGGCAGGAAGGCGAACGGCCTCTCCCTTGCCAACATACTGCTGCCCCGCGGGGCGGGGAGCGTCGGGGAGCTGGAGCCGCTCTCCGAGCGGTACGGCATCAGGTGCGCCGGAGTGGCGGGAGTCACGCTCGTCAAGGGCATTTGCAGGCTCGTAGGCATGGACGTTCCAGACGTACAGGGAGCTACGGGCGGCCTCGACACCGACTACAAGGCGAAGGCGGACGCCGCGATGCGGCTCCTGGAGACCCACGACTTCGTGTTCGTGAACGTCAAGGCGGGTGATGTCGCGGGCCATGACGGCGATTTCGGGATGAAGGTCCAGGTGGTCGAGAACATAGACATGATGCTCGGCATGATGCTCAAGGACATGCACGAGGACGTCGTGGTGGCTCTCACGGCGGATCACTCGACCCCGGTGAGCATCAGGGACCACAGCGCCGACCCGGTCCCGGTGGCGATATCCGGAGGCGGGACAAGGGTGGACGGCGTGCGAGAGTTCGACGAGATATCCGCATCCACGGGTGCCCTGGGAAGGATTCGCGGGATGGACCTGATGCCCACGATGCTCGGCATGGCGGACCGGGCGAGGAAGTTCGGCGCCTGAGCTAGTGATTGGATCTCCGAGAACAATCAATCGGGTGTTCTCGGCTCACATGTCTGCCAGGGCCTTGTTTATCTGGTCTTCCTGGACATGGCCCGTGATCTTGACATTCGCCTTCTTGGTGCCCTTCAGGCCCATCATCCGACGCTTTATGTTCATCGCGAGATGAACCCCGAGCGGGCAGAACTGGGAGGTCGGCCGGAACGTCAGGCTGACGCTGTCCTTGGCTATCTTCAGATCGTGTATGAGCCCCATGTCGTACACGCTCACGTTTGAATGCGGGTCGATGATCTCCTTGAGCGCTTCGACAACCTGTTTCTCCGTCGGCATCCGCGGCAGCCCCTTAACTAAGTGGTTTGGGTTGAGAGGTGCAGTGGCTATTCCCTAGTTTAAGTTGTTGATTGTGTGGTGCGGGTCTTCGCCGCGCCTCTTCTGGAGTAAACAGTGTGATGCCGCTGGACTACATCGAATGGCGCTGTTTCTTGAAGTAGTCGAGCACGATCTTCCTCTGGCCCTTCCTGAGTATCTCGGACAATGTCGACGGGGACACCGCGAACATCCGGGCGAGCTCCCTGAGGCTTATGCGCTTGGGATAGTCGAAGTACCCTCTCTCGAAGGCGACCTGCGTGATCTTATCCTGTCTATCGGTAAGGGTTTCCTTGTCGTCTATCTTCGTGAGCTTGACCAGCTCCGCGTCGACGTTCTTGCTCTTCAGATGGTCGAATATGTCCTTCAGGACCTTCTTGTCGCTCAGGATGAGCGTCCAGTCGACCTTCCCCGCTCCCCGGGACTGTGCGGAGATCAGGAAAACGTCCGCATCAGTGAGTATCCTGCAGATCTCGCACCGCGCGGTGGTGATTGCGCCGAAGACCTTCCCCTTGTCCGTGACCGTCGTATCGACCTTGGCCACGAGAGGGTTCGCCCTGATGTCGGATAGCACATCGTCGATCATGTCCGCAGGGGCGGATATCTCCACGAGGTCCTTGACACCCTTGTCGGAGTACGGGACCCGGTCTATGACCTTGATCACCACGGGATACTTCAGGGATATCTCGCTCATCCAATGCTGGGGTATCCTGACCGAAACAACTGCTTCCATCATGGTATCCAACGATCCTCCGTCACAATGCAACGCGTCTGCGCTTGGCTGAGTGCTTTACACCGTATATCTAGTTTGAGCAGTCCCGTCCCCGTTTGTAAAGCCCGATTGCCCCCTATCGAACCATTTTCGGGCATCTCGGCGATTGCTTATCTATCCTCATGGCATTAGGATTTCCGGGATGGACCTAGCTTCGTTCGAAAGGTCAGCCGCGATGGTCGACAGCTCCTCCATGTTCGACGAGATGCTGTCCTTGGACGGCGTCCGCACGCGGTCTTCGAGGTGCGTGTACTGCAAGGGCTCGAAGATGCTCTGCGGGAAGGACCGGTGCAGCGTGCTCGCGCGGTTCTACTCGATGAACAGGGCCAAGACCATGATGGACTGCACGGAGATGGACGGAGCGTCCCCCCCGAGCGTGTTCATCGGGAGGGCCGGCTATCCAAAGGTCGCCATCGGGCCCATGATACCTCCGTACCACGGGGATACCTCCCTGATGGACACCCCCGAGCGCTGGGTGGGCCTCTCGATCGACAACATAATAGACTTCAGGTCCAACCTCGTGCGGGGCATGCACTACGTGGACGTCGGAGATGTGGAGAGCCCGGACAAGATGGTCGCGCAGACGAGGGAGATCGCGATGGCCAGGAACCCTCCCGACATCAACGCCGTGTTCTCCAAGAAGCCCTTCGGGCGCCTGACCGTGAACGACGACGTCCAGCCGTTCGGGCCGTCCGCGCCGCTCAGCAGGTTCGACGTGTCCAACTTCAGGTTCGACAACAGGGTCGAGAAGGCCTTCTTCGACACCGACCTTCTCACGCGGGACGCGATCGTCTCGCTCTACGGCAACGGTTCGCTGGTGTCGCAGATACAGAAGGCGTTCAGCGTCGGCGCGTTCGGCGTCGGCAAGAGGCGCAGGTTCGTTCCGACGAGGTGGAGCATCACAGCGGTCGACAGCCAGCTCGGACTGCACCTGCTCGAGACCACGAAGACCAGCCCGTACATCAACGAGTACAGGATATACGAGGCCCAGAGCCTGGACAACAGGTGGGTCATCATCATGATGCCCACCTCGTGGAGGTACGAGCTCATAGAGGCCTGGTACCCCAAGACCGCCTGGAACCCTTACGGGGACAAGATCGCGATCATGGGGGACCACGAGTTCTACGACGGCAGGAAGGACTACGCGAGCATCGGAGGGTGCTACTACGCCGCGAGGCTGGCGGTGAACGAGCTCCTGCACAGGGAGGGCCGGCAGGCGGGCGTGAGCATCCTGAGGGAGTCGCACCCGGGGTACATCCTCCCGGTCGGCGTGTGGAACGTGAGGGAGAACGTCAGGGCCGCCCTGAGGACGAGGCCGAGGACATTCCGCACGCTCAACGAAGCCCTGACGCACGCGTCGACGGTGCTCGACATACCCATTTCCAGATGGATCAAGAGCAGCGCGATACTGAAGGACGCCCTGCACCAGCGCAGGATCACCGACATGTGGGGCTGATGGATTGTCCGTGAGGCTGGTGGAGTGCAGGCAGGCGGTCTCCCCGTCCCGCCTACCCGGGCTGGACTGGGCCGTCAACCCTTACCGCGGATGCAGCCATGCATGCGCATATTGTTACGCTCAAGACGTCACGAGGTTCGAGACCGGCAGGCCGTGGGGAGAGACCGTGGAGGCCAAGACGAACATCGTGCCCCGGCTGAAGAGCGAGCTGTCGAAGGGGCCCAAGGGCGTCTACGGCATAGGGACTGTGACCGACCCGTATCAGCCGGCAGAGAAGGAGTACGAGCTGACCCGCGGGTGCCTCTCGGTGCTCAAGCGCTTCGGTGCCAGGATCAGCATCCTCACGAAATCGGACCTGGTCCTGAGAGACCTAGATATACTATCCAGCTGGCGCGGCTCGGAGGTCGGGATCACAGTCTCGACGATGGACGACCGCGTCTGCGGGGTGATCGAACCCGGGGCCCCGAGCGCTGAGACGCGGGTCGGCGCCCTGCGTAAGCTCGTCGGGTCGGGCATGGACGTGTATCTCATGGCCGCGCCCATCATCCCCGGCGTGTCGGATTCCGGGGATTCGCTGGGGCGGCTCGTCGAGGCCGCGCGCGATGCGGGGGTTCGCAGGATCATGTGGGACATGTACAACCCGAAGCCTTTGGCCGACGCGAGGCTCAGGGCGTCACTCGGGAACCTGGGCGTGGGACCAGAGGTGCTGAGGGTGGAAAAAGTCCAGCAGGGCGTGCGTGGAGTCCTGAGCGACCGGTGCAACTCAGCGGGCATCAAGCTCGTCGACGCGTTCTGAGAGCTCTCAGGCGCGGTTCGGCCTATCCGCGGACGAGGCAGTGAACGCAATCTAGCGCCTGCTGGATTCCACGCTGATGTCCTCGTTCGGCGCGCGCACTTCGTTCTTTCGACGTCCGCGATGCTCCTGCACACGATTATGGGCGCATAGGGCACAATTGCCGAGGGCGCGGGCCGGACCGCGAACGGGGGATTCGGGGGTGCGGTGACTCCGGATGTCTGGTAATCGTAAACCAGCTCCGGAATGATTGCCGCAATGATTATATAGAAGCACTATCATATTCGAACCCCCGGAGGCACTATTGCATGATGGGAAACCAACAGATAATTGTACTCAAGGAAGGAACGGAGTCGACAAGGGGCAAGACCGCCCAAAGCAACAACATCATGGCGGCCAAGGCCGTTGCCGACGCCGTGAGAAGCACCCTGGGCCCGAAGGGCATGGACAAGATGCTCGTGGACGGCATGGGTGACATCGTCATCACTAACGATGGCGCGACAATCCTGAAGGAACTGGACATCGAACACCCTGCGGCCAAGATGATCGTCGAGATCTCGAAGACCCAGGACAACGAGTGCGGCGACGGGACCACTTCCGCCGTCGTAATCGCGGGCGAGCTCCTGAAGAAGTCGGAGGCGCTCATCGAGCAGAACGTGCACCCGACGGTCATATCCAACGGGTTCAGGCTCGCGTCGCTAGAGGCCGTGAAGATTCTCAAGGATATCGGGTTCGCAATCGCACCGACGGACAAGAAATCCCTCAAGTTCATCGCCGGCACGGCAATGACCGGCAAGAGCGTCGGCGGCGAGAAGGAACTGCTCGCCGACATCGCGGTCGAGGCGGTCTCAGCGATCGCAGAGAAGCTCGATGGCAAGTACCGTGCCGACATCGACAACATCCAGGTCGAGAAGAAGCACGGCGGCGCGGTCGCGGACACGAAGCTCATCAAGGGCCTCGTGCTCGACAAGGAGCGCATCCACCCGAGGATGCCCCGCGTCCAGAAGAACGCCAAGATAGCCCTCGTCGACTCGGCTCTCGAGATCAAGAAGACCGAGGTCGAGGCGAAGATCCAGATCAGGGACCCGATGCAGATCCAGAAGTTCCTCGACGAAGAGGAGAGGACGCTCAAGGCCATGGTCGAGAAGGTCAAGAAGTCCGGCGCGAACGTGCTCATCTGTGAGAAGGGCGTGGACGACCTAGCCCAGCACTACCTCGCGAAAGAGGAGATATACGCCGTGCGCAGGGTCAAGAGGTCCGACATGGAGAAGCTCGCGAAGGCCACGGGCGGAAAGATCGTGACGAACCTCGACGACCTGTCGGCGTCCGAGCTCGGATACGCGGAGCAGGTGGAGGAGGTCAAGATCTCCGATTCCGACATGACTTTCGTGACCGGCTGCAAGAACCCCAAGGCCGTGTCCGTCCTCATCAGGGGCGGCACCGAACACGTGGTGGACGAGGTCGAGAGGGCGCTGCACGACGCTCTGAAGGTGGTCGCGGTCGCGGTCGAGGACGGCGTCGCGGTCCCAGGCGGAGGAGCCCCCGAGATAGAGCTCGCCATCAGGTTGAAGGACTACGGGCAGACCGTGGGCGGCAGGGAGCAGCTCGCGATCGACGCGTTCGCCGAGGCGCTCGAGATCATCCCATGGACCCTCGCGGAGAACGCCGGCATGGACGCGATGGATGTGGTCATCGAGCTCAAGAACGCCCACGCGAAGAAGAGCGGCAGGAGCGTCGGCGTGAACGTGTTGGAGAACAAGGTCTCCGACATGCTCGCGGCCAAGGTCATGGAGCCCCTGAGGGTCAAGACCCAGGCGATCCAGTCCGCGACGGAGGTGGCGTCGATGATCCTGAGGATCGACGATGTCATCGCCGCGAGGAAGCTGAGCCCGTCGGAAGCCGGCCCACCGGGCGGCGGCATGGGCGGCATGGGCGGCATGGGCGGCATGCCCCCAGGAATGATGTAAACCGGTTCCATCAAATTTCGGAGGCGCAAGCCTCCTTTTCCATCTTTCTTTTCAATTCTCTGAATGGCGGACGCCACGTCCTCCGCAGCCTTTGTCAAAAGAGATGAGGGAAATGAGTTTGGTGAAGGGTTTTCTGTGAGGGCACGATGGCCCTCATCAGTCATGTGTTTGCGAGGCCTTGTTCACGGCGTGTGCTTCTCCAGCCACCTGTCGAGGTTATCGACAAGGTGGTCCAGGGAGTTCTGCATGTTCGGCTGCTCGTCCAGTCTCTCGGTGTGGTCCTCGATCGCTCGCAGCAGTCCTGGGGGTCCGACCTTCTCGTCCGGTTCCGGCGTGGGAGGCTCTTCCTCCTCGCTCTCGATGACGATCACTATCTCGACCGCGGAGTCGTCCGTCGCGTTCTCGTCATCCTTCACGGTGAGCGCGATGCTGTACGTGCCGTTCGCGGCATACGTGTGCGTCACGCTCGCACCCTCGGCCGACGAACCGTCGCCAAAGTCCCACGCGAAGCTCGCGATGTTTCCGCCGTCTGGATCGTAGGAACCGAGCGCCTCTAGGGCGACGGTCCCGTTCTCCATGGACACTATCTTGATGACCGCGACCGGGTCGTACTTGACCAGGACGACGGTCGTGGAGACAGTCACGTCATCGGAGGTCGAGTTGTGCCCTCCTCTGTTGTCCGTCAGGTTGAGCTCGATCGTGTACGTCCCGTTGGCTGGGTAGGCGTGCGTCACGACCGCACCGGTTCCGTCAGTTCCATCCCCGAACTCCCAGGAGTAGTTGGCGATCGATCCGTCAGGGTCCAAGGACTCCGACGCGTTGACCGTGACCGTGAGGTTGGTCGCATCGTAGCTGAAGACGGCCCATGGTAGTCTGTTCACGGACTCCGGTTCCGCCTTCTGCTTGAGGGATGCGAGGCCAACCCCTACGATCACTATCGCCAAGGCCGCCGTAGTGGCCACTATGGCTAGTTTCTTCTTCGGGCTGATTACTCTCCCTCCAGGGGCTAGTGTGCCCTATCACAGAAATAGTATATTAGAGCGAGCGTCTTTTTCTGTACTGGCTCCATCGGAAATGGAGCTTCGTCCACACGAAATGGAGGTAATTGAACGTCGTCCCGGGATGAGGGTCCGCGTCGCTTCAACGGGTCTCGCCGAGACGGAGAGCGGTCGCGGCGCTGTACGCGATCCCGTTCCTCATGTTCGCGACCAACATGTTCTCGTTGGGCGCGTGCGAGTTCGTCCCGTCGACCTCCGCGTGGCTGTAGGTCATGCAGATCGGCGTGTGCGGCGTGAAGAACGCGACCGGGCCAGACGATCCGATTATCGGTATCACCCTGACATACGCCGGTGCCACCGCCTCAGCGCTCAGCGCTTTCAGCATCGTGATGAACGGGTCGTCCAACGGGGTCTTCGCAGGGTCGTACCCGCTCTTGAACACGACCTCGACATCGTCGAACCCCTGCTTCAGGATGTGCGCCTTCACTAGCTGCTCGGCCTTCTCCATCGTGAGGTTAGGGACCAAGCGTACATCGACCTTGGCGGAGGCTTTCGCGGGTATGATGGTCACGTCCTCGCTGGTCTGCGCGCCGCTGGTCAGCCCGGAGATCGTCACCGTCGGTTTGAAGTAGAGCCACCGTACGAGTTCCTCCCCTTTCCTCCCCATGAGGAGTTTGTCTAGCCCGTGCTCTTTCTTGATGAGTCCTTCGAGGTCTTCGCTGTGCTCCATCACCGCGGCCATCTCCTGCGGTGTCGGTTCGATTACCTCTTTGTTGAATCCCTCGATCAGTATGTTCTCGTTCTTGTCCTTGAGCGTGCTAAGCGCCCAGACGAGCTTCCACGCGGGGTTCGGCACTGCGTTCGCCTCCCCAGAGTGGACATCGACCGCCGGGAACTTCGGTTTGCCTCCAGCGCGCAGTTCGAAGTATGCATCGCCCTTCATCCCGCACACGATGACTGCAGGGCTCCCGGGCATCGCGGACCCGCTCTCCCAAATGCACCCGTTCGCCTTCATGAGCTCGGGGTGCGCGTGAGCGAATTTTGGCAGGTTGTTTGGTGCGGATTCCTCCTCCCCTTCAACGACGAATTTGACGTTGACAGGCAGCTCGGTCATGAGCTTCTCAAGGAGTTCTATCCCAATCATGCTCTCGACCAGCGGACCTTTGTCATCCGATAATCCTCTCCCGTATGCGCGATCTCCCCTGACCGTGAGCTCCCAGGGGGACGAAGTCCAGAGGGCGAGATCGCCTTCGGGCTGCACATCGTAATGGTGGTAGAACATGATCGTTTTCTTCGCGCCGATGTTCTTCTCCGCGTAGATCACTGGTGGGCCGGATTCAGAGAACCGGAGGACCTTATATCCCGTCTGCTTGAAGCGCTCCTCTAGCATGTTCGCGCAGTCCTCAATCCCGCGGTAATCTCTCGTCGCGACGGATGGGTAGCTGACCATTTCAGAGAGCAGTTCCCATGCTTCTTCTTCCACGTCTCGCGCCTTCTCGAGGATGTCGGAGAATCTCATGGCCCTCGCTTCCGGGGAATGCGTGGTGTGCTAATTAAATTGCGCAGCCCGTTCTCACATCTCATGTTGAGCATAGATACCTAAGCGGTCGTCCATTTTTTTCGCACGCACTCGGCCAATGTTATGACACTGCTGGCCACAAACCATCTCGTTTGCGGATTGTCCTTTATTCTTGGCTATCTCCCCCTCGGGATCATACTCGGCGTATTCTGCGATTCAATCCCGTGGTCTAGCGATAATTTGCGCCTGGCTGGACCCCCTTTCCCTCGCGCACTGCGTGTCTGTTTTCTGATGAAATACTCTTTGTTCTTTGCACCTTTTCCACTGCGCAGGGGCGTTAGTATAGCTGGATGGTGCATTAATAGGGGACATATCAATACTGTACTTACAAACCGTATGCGGGACATCATATGCTCGTTTGGAGCACTGCTGCGGTACGGAATGGCCCGATGTGGTGGCAGATCATGTGTAATTTGGGCTTCATTAGGCTCATGGAATGGTCTTGTTGGCAACGCGATTCCTAGCTATCTGGCTATGAGGCTGGATGAGGGTTCTGCTCTATGGTGAGTGAACTGGAATCGTGGGCGATCCGCCGTAGCTTCTTTGCTGTCGGTGATCTAGATGAATCGCGCTCAAGGGCTGTTGGAGTGCAGGCCTGCCGTGCTAGAAAATAACACTGCCCGCTCAATGTTCTGTGCTAACAAGTATCATGCCGTCAGCCGCCGTCGGACAGGAATTTAGCTAAGAAGTCATATTTGTGGAGTCCGAAGGTGAAGTACATAATATTGTATATGTCGATGCTAAATAGGAGCCTGCAGTTTTGCCCCCGCAGGGGGCAAGGAGGCTATCTCCTGCACGAAATCGCATTTTTCGCTTCATAGTCAAGGGGTTTTGCATGATTTTGCTGCCACCGTGATAGAATATGACATGGTAACTAAGCGTGTGCCGTGCTGGTATTGGGCTCTTCGTAGGCGTGATCGGCGAAAACGGCGACAAATAGGGTATTAGTTGCCGCTTTCACGAGGGGGTGGGAAGGGGTCGGATGGGCTAAGGGCGTTTTGGATGCAAAATGCGACATTTTTATATAGGCACAAACCAATGCTTTGTCGGACAATCGTCCGAAGATGCAAGGGATGGGAACCTAGCATGCGAAAGTATCTCAAGGAGGGCGAGCTCAAAGCCCTGCTAGAGGCTCCGAGGAGAATGAGGGATCGTCTCATCATCAAAATCCTCTACGAAACGGGGATGAGAGTCGGCGAGCTCGCTGCCTTGACAATTAGTGACGTGGACCTAGAGGTCGGCGAGATCACGATACAGCAAGCGAAGAGACACGCCGAGGGTAGGAAGGTCCCGATTGTCAACAGTTGGACCAAGGCGATGCTGCGCGACTACATAGGCACGAGGAAGAACAGGAAGGATCCGCTCTTCGTCTCGAACAAGAGAGGCCCCCTGTCCAGGCGCCAAATGGAACGTCTGGTATACAACTATGCCACGGTGGTGGGCATCGACAAGGACAAGCGCCATCCGCATGTGCTCAGGCACACGCACGCGGTCCAATCGCTGAAGTCTGGCATAGATCTGAGGACGCTCCAGCAGAATCTGGGCCACTCGAGCATAGAGGTCACCGCCATCTATCTCACGATGGACATAGACGACAGGAAGGAGCAGTACTCGAAGCACCCGCTCCCAGGGATGGAGGGCGTACCTGGAAGCGAGGAGTCCGAAGCGAAGACGTCTCGTCCAGAAGCTGCTGCGATCGTCTCCTCGAGTCACACGACCTCCTTCGTGCTCTCAGAGGAGGTTTAGTTTCGTACTAAACTAGTTATTGTGAAACCATTTACACATTTACTATTTTATGTCTGAACTAAAGGGGCGCCCCGACCGCCTCTTCCGAGTGCATTTTCGGGGCGCGCTATACTACAGTCTAATAATAGAGCAAAGCTACTCTTAACTCGGATGCCCGAGAAGTGGACCGAGAAGTACCGCCCGAAATCTCTCTCCAAGATCGTTGGGAACGAGAGCGCGGTCAGGACCATGAAGCGCTGGGCAGAAGCCTGGCTCAAGGGTGTCCCACGCGTCAAGGCCTTGGTCCTCAGGGGCGAGCCCGGGACCGGGAAGACCAGCGCTGCGTTGGCCCTCGCGAATGATTTCGGTTGGGACGTCGTCGAGATGAACGCGTCCGATCACAGGAACGCCGAATCGATTAGGAATGTCGCAGGGATGGGCTCGGTCAGCCAGACGTTCTCATCGTCCGGCGAGTTCCTGTCCTCTGCCAAAGGCGGGAGGAAGCTCATCATCCTGGACGAGGCGGACAACCTGTTCGGACGGGAGGACTACGGCGGGGCGAAGGCGATAGTCGAGACGGTCAAGGGCTCGAGCCAGCCCATCATCCTCATAGTCAATGACTACTACGAGCTGAGCCGGAAATCCCCGGCGATGAAGACCCTTGCGGAAAAGGTCACGTTCAGCCGGCTGGATAGACGCTCCGTGATTGCGCTCCTGCAATCTGTCGCCAACGCCGAAGGCATCGGGACGGATCCAGCGATCCTGGAGCGGATAGCGGAGAATGCGGGGGGCGATCTCCGTGCGGCGGTCAACGACCTCCAGATGCTTGTCGAGGGGAGGACCTCGATAGAATCGAAGCACTCGGACGCGCTGTCCAAACGCAACCAGAGAAAGGCTCTGGAGACATCGCTGAACGCGATGTTCGGCGCGAAGACGGCGAAGGAAGCCAGGGACGCGACCCTGGACCTCGACATGACCCCGGACGAGCTTGTGAAATGGATCGAGGAGAACATACCGCTTGAGATCAAGAGCCCGGAGGATCTGACCGAGGCGTTCGATGCGCTGTCCCGGTCGGACGTGTATCTCGGGAGGACCAGGAGGCTGCAGCACTACGGCCTGTGGTCCTACGCGAAGGAGATGATGACCGGCGGTGTGTCCCTTTCCAGGAAGTCCGGCCTGAGACAGCCAGTGGGCGAGTACCGCTTCCCGGGCGCGTTCATCGTCCTGTCCCGGGCCAAGGGTGCGAGGGCGACCAGGGACGCGGTCTCGAAGAAGCTGGCACCGCACTTCCACACATCCGCCAAACGCATCAGGGAATCCGTCCTCCCGCTGCTCTGCGTCCTGGTCCGGAATGACCGGGAGTTGCTCCTGAAGCTGAGCCTGGAAACCGAGCTCGATGCCAGCGACGTCGGGTATCTCCTCGGGAAGGACCCCGACTCCAAGGATGTAGAAGAGGTGGTGTCCGGGGTCCAGGATGAGAGGACTGGCGAGAAGAAGGCTTCACGGTCAAGAGGCGGGCGCGGGCTCGCGGATTTCTGAGGTGGACAGCAGATTGGACGAGATGACTAGAGAGCATCTGGAGAAGCAGCAGTATCGGATCGTCGGCGGCACGGGAGCTGTCAAGCTGTGTCACTGGATGCGCCAGAAGCTGATCTACGGCAGACCCTGCTACAAAGAGGAGTTCTACGGCATCGAGTCCCACAGATGCCTTCAGATGACCCCCGCAGTCAACGTATGCAACCACAGGTGTCTGTTTTGCTGGCGCTACCACGGGATGACTGGCTTCGACAAGGCCGGCTATCCTGAGCCCGAGCAGCTGCTGGAAGGCTGCCTCAGGGAACAGAAGCTCCTGGTCTCTGGCTTCCACGGGGATCCCCGGTGCGACCCTGAGCTCTGGGAGGAGGCGCGCACGCCGAACCAGGTCGCGATATCGCTGTCGGGAGAACCGACGCTGTATCCCGAGCTCGGGGAGTTCATCGCGCTTTGCAAGCGGAAGGGCATGACGACCTTCCTCGTCACGAACGGCTCAGTGCCGAAAGCACTGGCTGAGCTGTCGACCATGCCCACGCAACTCTACGTGACGCTGGCCGCCCCGAACCAAGAGCTGTACGAACGGCTGTGCGTCCCGCAGTTCCCGAGGGCCTGGGAGAACCTGATGGAGACGCTCGAGCTGCTGCCATCGCTCGGCGCGAGGACCGTCGTGAGGCACACGCTCGTGAAGGACTGGAACCTGGGCTGGGAGGACGAGTACGCCCGTCTCGACGAGGTGGCGAACCCCACGTTCATAGAATCGAAAGGATACGTGTTCGTGGGCGACTCGCGGACGAGGATGACCGTCGACAACATGCCCCCGCACTCGGCCGTGCGCGAGTTCTCCTCGAAGATAGCGGACATCCTCTCGCTGGAGATACTGGCCGACAGGGAGGACAGCAGGGTCGTGCTCGTCGGCAGGAAGGGCGCGAAGCTCCGCGTGAAGGACTGAGCTCACTTGAGTCTGATGGTCTCCAGGTTGAGCGGCGCCCGCGTCTCGATTCCGAACTTCTTATACAATGTGCTCGCGAGGTCCGAGCACTTGAAGTCCTCGCCGTGGCAGATGATTATGCGCTCGGGCCTCGGCTCGAGCGTGCTGACGTAGTTCACCAGCTGCCTCCTGTCGGAGTGGCCGGAGAAGCCGTCGACCGTCTCGATGTCTATCTTCATGTGGAGCGTAATGGGCTTTCCCCTCTCGTTCAGGGTGATGTCCGACCAGCCCTTCTGGAGCTTCCGGCCCATCGTGCTCTCGCCTTGGAACCCCACGAACACGAGCGTGTTGAGCGGGTTGTCGCACCAGGCCTTGAAGTACTCCATCACGGGGCCACCGTTCATCATACCGCTGGTCGCGAGGACGATGCATGGTTCGGGGTCGTGGCAGATCCTCTCCCTCATGTCAGAGCTGTCCACACGCTTGAATATCTCAGACAGGAAGGGGTTCTCCCCCGTCTGGAATATCTGGGTCCTGAGCTGGCTGTTAAGGTACTCTGGATAGGCCGTGTGTATGGCGGTCGCCTCCCAGATCATGCCGTCCAGATATATCGGGGCCTTCTGGATCTGGTGGTTCCTCATCTGCTCCTCGAGGACCAGCATGACCTCCTGGGACCTTCCGACCGCGAAAACGGGCACGAGCACCTTGCCGCCCCTGGCCAGGGTGGCCCTGATGGTCTCCCTGAGCTGGTTCGCGGCTTCCTGGCGGCTTGGCTGCATGTCGTGATATCCACCGTATGTGGACTCCATCACGAGCGTCTCGAGCCTCGGGAACTTGTTGACGGACGCGTTGAACAGCCAGGACTTCTCGAACTTGATGTCGCCAGTGAAGGCGATGTTGTAAAGCCCGTCACCCACATGGAAGTGGGCGATGGACGAGCCCAGGATGTGCCCCGCGTTCTGGAATGTCAGTCTGATGTCGGGGCTGATGTCGGTCGTCTCGCCGTACTTCAGCGGGATTGTGTGCAGCACAGCGTCCCTGATGTGCGAAGACTCATACGGGGCCTTCTTCGCCTCGCCGACCGCGACCTTGATGAAGTCCAGCTGGAGGAGCGACATGAGGTCCCTGGTCGGGGCCGTGCAGTATATCGGTCCGTCGTAGCCGTACTTGAACAGCGCTGGCACAAGCCCGGAATGGTCCAGGTGCGCGTGGGTTATGACGACTCCGTCCAGCGAGTCCAGCGGCTGTAGCTCGGGCGCGCTGAGATACGGCGTCGAGCCGTTGTCGTCCGCTGACACCGCGACGCCACAGTCTATCAGTATCTTGCTCTCCCTGGTCATCAGGAGCGCCGCGCTCCTTCCGACCTCCCGGAACCCTCCGAGCGCGGTTATCCTGAGCCAGGTCTCATCGGTCACCCTCTGGCGCATGAGCCTTCTACCGACCTTGCGCAGGAACTCCTTCCGGTCATCCTGGACCTTTCTGAGGTAGTTCCGTATCTCGCTGACGGTCTTCGACGGGATCGGAGGCGCCCTGACGACTTTGGGAGCCCAGCCTATCTCCTTCTTGATCTCGTTCAGGATCGCCCCGTGCTTTCCGATGACGAGCCCCGGCGAGATCGCCTCGATGGTGACCTCCCCGGTGTCATCCTCGAAGTAGATGTTCGTTATCTTGGCTTCTTCGGGGATGATCTTCCTGATGCGCTCCTCGGCGCTCTTCGTGTCCGCCAGCATCGTCGGGTCTGGCCTGATGGCTACCCTCCGGCGCAGGGACTGAGCCAGCTGGCGCACCAGGTCGTTGTCGTGCGCGAACTCCTCGAGGTTCTTGGTGTAGATCACTATGACCGGTCCCTCGAAGTCGATGTCGGTGACCTCTATGTGCGTCGGGATGGTCTTCTTGACCGCTTCCCTCGCATCATCCAGAATCTTCTCAATGCCCATTGATTCACTCAACTGAACGGAATAGTCTTCGTGGTATCGCTTGTTGAAGGGCAACGCCCGGCAGTGGTCGTCCTGAAGCCAATCAAGTAATCTTCATCTTCGCCATCCGTCTCTGGATGTCCTTTTCGTCCACGACCTCGTACTTCTCCTTGGTGATCATGCATATGGACATGCCGTCACCGGAGGCCGAGTCCCTCTTCATCGCGGCGTGCAGCGCTCGGATCACGAGGTCGACGCCGTCTGAGATAGAGAGGCCCTTCTGGTAGTGGTCCTCGAGGACACCGTAGACATATGGCGAGCCTGAACCTGTGGTCACATAGTCGTCCGGGATTGCCCCTCCGACCATGTCGAGCGCGTACACATGGGAACCCTCCCTGTCTACGCCCCCGAGTATGAGTCCGACCCAGTATGGGTAGAACCTGCTTCCGGCGAGTATGTTGGAGGTGAGGGTCGCAGCGGACCTGACGGTCATCATCTGGCTCCTCTTGAGCTTGTACAGCTCGACCTCGGCGGTTATGTACCTCGCGAGGGTCTGCGCGTCGCCCACGACGCCGGCGACCGTCAGCGCAAGGTTCTCGTCGATCTTGAACAGCTTCTGCGTGGTCTTGTGAGCGATCAGAGTGCCCATCGTGGCCCTCATCTCGGTGGCCATCACTACGCCTTCCTTGCAGACCATGCCTATGGTCGTCGTTCCCTTCTTGACTTCTTCAATGCCTGTCATGAGTTAACACCATCGGTGAAAATCGACGTGGCGAAAAGCCGTTCTGTGAAGAATAATCATGCCAGTATATATAACTGTTTGTCCTTATCACGTGCCCCTCCTGGCTGTGTAGACCGGGGAGATATGTCACCCTTCATCAGGTCGCAAGGTATCTCTCCAATTTCAATGCTTTGACGAGCCGCCCGTACCAATGCCTGTCAGGAGTGCCAGAGTACCTCTCCTCGGGCACCCCTCCCGTTCCGGCGTTGAATCGTCCGTTGTTGTAGAAGTCGTTGTACACGGAGATCTGGACATTGATCTCTGCGGGGTCCTGTGAGTCCGGCACCTTGTGCACCAGGAACCTCTTCAAGCCCTTCTGATACGCGGACAGCTTCCCCATCGTCTGGGGATGGTGAATCGATGTCCAGATGTGCTTCTTCGTGACCCTCTCCAGGCAGAACCTCTGCATCTGTGTGTTCGAACGGCTGAACTGGCAGCCGTTGTCCGTGAGCAGGTTCTCGAACCTGAAGGGGAGGAGGTGCCTCAACCCGTCCATGACCGTCTCGCCGCCCCTGCCCCGCAGGGCCAGCGCCCATGCCCTGCGGGAGTGATCGTCCAGGACGGTCAGGATCGCAGTGCCGTTGAACTCGGTGAGGTCGGCCTGGAGGAGCTGGTTCGGTCGACCCCACTCGAACCTGCGCCACCTCTTGAACTCCGCCTTCTCCCGCTCTATCTCCCCTCCCCTCACCAATATGTCGTAGGCGACGGAGGGGGCCAGCTGCCTGGCGGACCCCTCCCTCCGCATCGACTCGTTGATGATCGATGCCACGCGCCTCGAGCCGAACCCAGTCGCCTGACGGACCGCGAGGACCTTCTCCTCGAGTTCAGCAGGGGTCCTCCTCGGGGTAGTCTTGGGCCGTCTGGACCGCTTCCTGAGGCCTGCGATGCCCATATCCTTGAACCGTTTCAGGACCCTGTAGAGGTGGCGGAGCGACACTCGAAGCATATCGGCCGCCGCCTGCCTCGTGATCCCGAACGGCTGCGGGGCGAGGGCTCTCGCCGCGGCTGCGTAGCGTTCAACGACATAGCCAGGCTCTTGCTGGAGGAGCTCGATGTGGCCCCTCTCCAAATATACTTGACCTTGCGAGACGATCATCCTTTGTCACCCTTTTTGCGGCGCAGGCTTGTTTGCAATACCCGCATCGCGAAAGGGTGACACATGTCTTCGGTCCACACACACGTGCCCCTCCTGGCTCAGGGGACAATGTTTATGAGCGATGCCCCCAATAGAATGCCGAGATGGGTAGTCTGTAAGTCCGTTCCTTGTATGCACGCATCCTTCAATGGACACCGTGCTCCAAACGTGTTTGGTGGAACGGCCTGGCGTCAGGAACTCAATTGCCTGCCCATCTCACCCTTCTTCCCGAACAACGATAAATACCCACTCAGCGATTAACGGTCCGTTGGCGTGTGATCCATGGTTAAAATCCTCGTCGTCGACGATTCGGACGCTTTCAGAAAAGTCATGATAGAGCTCCTCGTGAGGGCCGGCTTCCACGACGTCAAGGAAGCGGGTGATTTCGAGAGCGGCGTGGAGGCCTTCAGGCGCGAGAAGCCAGACTTCACGTTCGTCGACATGATCCTGCCCGGCAAGTCGGGCGTGGAGCTCACGAAGGAGCTGCTGACCATCGAACCTAAGGCGACGGTCATCGCGATGAGCTCCATCATCAACAAGACGATGATCAGACTGAGCCTGGACGCGGGCGCGAAGGACTTCCTCCTGAAGCCGACGAACACCATCGCTCTCAGCTCGGTCCTGGTGATGTGGAGTGATTAGATGAGCCTGTTCCTCTTCAAGAAGCCCAGGGAGAGGAAGAGCATCAAGGAGCCCGGGCTGGGCATCTCGAGGAAGTACCAGCTCCTGGAGGGCAGGTCGTACGTCATCGAGGAGTCCCCGCCGGACATAAGCTTCGACGCGTTCGCGAACATGGTGTCCACGCCTGACGACAAGGGCAAGAAGACCGTCGGGATGATGGTGACGAGGCAGCACCCTGACCTCGTAAGGCAGAAGTACGGGCTCGATCAGACGCCCATCTACTGGCTCGCGACCAGGACCGGCGAGGACATCATATCGCCCACGAACCTGGGCATACTCACGCACACGATGATCAAGTTCGTCGAGGAGCACCCGAGCGGGGTGATACTCCTGGACGGCATCGAGTACCTCGTGTCGAACAACGACTTCAACAAGGTGCTCAGGGTGCTGGACCAGGTGAACGACCACATATCGCAGAGCAGATCGAGGATGATCCTCCCGGTCGACCCGAGGGCGTTCGAGCAGAAGGAGCTCGCGCTGCTCGAGAGGAACATGGAGAAGATCGTCAGCCCGGCGGTCGGCAAGTAGTTCTCAGGACGCGACGACCACCGTGGCGATGTATATCAGCTCCGAGACCAGCACGCACGACCCTATCGAGTACATGAGCGCCCCGTGCCCGTGCTTGCCGTCTATCCCCCACACGAAGTAGCTGACGGCCGCGTTTATCTCGGCCAGGAACATCCCGAGGACCAGGAACAGGGACCCGGCGGACATGTCCCCGGTCCCGCCGGCTATGGACGACAGCGACATGTAGATCGAGAAGGTCACCCCGAGGACTATCGGGGCGAGCGCGTGCGTCGTCATCCGCATCATCGATATCGTCGGCCGGAGCCTGCTCTTCAGGGTGGACTCGAGGTCCCCGAGGTCCTTGAGGTACGCGGCCAGGTCCATGGCCAGCATGCCTGCCGAGAGCTCGTTCTTCGAGGCCGACCCCCTCACTATCTTCAGGCCTTCCAGCACGTTCCTGTCCCCGCACCTGTCCAGCTCCTCGTCCGCGGCCTGCTCGAACCCCTCCCCGGCTATTGTCGTCCTCAGGGAGAGCCTGCGGACCATCTCCGCGGGCTCTCCGTCCAGCTCCCGCCCGGCGCCGTTCAGGGCCGCCTCGAAGTTGTCTCCCTCCAGCATCCGCGCTCCGGTCTTGAAGAGCACATCCTCGAGGCCGCGCCTCCTCCGCCCCGCGGACCTCGCGTGTTCCGCCGTCCCGAGCCGCATGAGCAGCACGGAGACCGGGACGAGGGCCGAGAGCAGCAGGCAGACGTCAAGCGCGGTCCCTTCCAGGAACCTGAGCGCCAGGACCGAGAGCACGGCCGTTCCCGCGACCGCGAGTGCGGCCCCGAGGGCCCTGCCTCTCCGCGGGTCCATCTCGTTTCTCCGCGGCAGGTCCATCGGATGGTGGGAGACCGCGTCCATGGCGACGAGCAGCGCGATCGCCGGGAACAGCACGTTCATCAGGAAGACGGTCTGGGGCAGCACGCTCCCGGTGCCCAGGGCGTCGCCGCCCTGGTCGGCCGAAGTGCCCATCCATATGTCCCAGGACAGCATGGGCATGAACGAGCCCACCATGAGCGGCAGGAGTATCCCGAGACCGAACATGATCATGCTCGGGGTCGACAGCGATAGAGCGTACTCCTCTATCCGGCGCTTGGCCCCCGCGACCATCGCGCTGCTCGCCCTGTCCAGCGCCCTGCGCTTGCCCTCCTCGGTCGATTCGCACGATGCGGTCACCATCGCGTTCAACGAGGTCTTGAGGTCCTCGCTGAACCTCGCCCATCGGACCCCGAGGGCGTGCACCGCGCCTTCGAAGCTCTCGTGCTTGCCCATGACCACCTCCCACAGGCTCCTCCTCAGCTCCCTGGCGAACTCGCTCTCCCCTCTGGACGCGAACCTCATGGCCTTCGAGAGCGAGGGCTCGTGCCTCAGGCTCATGATCATGAGGTTCGACGACGACGCTGAGTTCTTCAGAACCTCCGCGGCCCTCTTCGAGGCCGCGCTCGCAGGGATCGTCTTCATCGCCTCGCGCGACAGGATCGGAAGGACGGCCAGCGCGAACATCATCGGGACGATGTACTCCGTGCCCCAGATGAACCAGACCGCTGCAGTGGACGCAGCCGCCCCGGCTGCCGTGACCACCGCGAGGGTCTTTGATGCGGCCAGAACGGTGTCAGCGCCTATGTCCATGTCCGCGAGGTCGATGTTGGCCTCTAGCATCGCGAGCTCCGACCCGGACGCCTTCCTTCTCGCATGGACGGCCTCGCTGACGGGCCGGATACCGAGCCTCTTGCCGAGGCGAGCGAGCGCAAGGCACGCGCGCACATAGAGGCGCGCGCGAGCACCCTCACGCGCCGTTCTGCGAGCCATACCAGGCCCTCCATGACCGCAGGCCGCTCTCGGGCCCATCGGGCCCGAACAGAGCCCTGGTGAGCATCTCGTTCGATCTGACCCTGGACGAATCGTCATCCGACGCCCTGCCAGCCTTCCTGCGCCCCACTGCTTCGGACATGACCTGGTCCGCGTGCGCCCTGGTCTTCATGATTTCCATGACCTGCTCGGGGGAGACCCCGAGGGCGCCCGCGATGCCCCTCACGGTCTTCGACTCGAGAGAGAACGAGTCCGTGGGCATGGCGCACGAGCAGCCGGGCCTGATGCCGAACAGCGGGACGAGCTCGACGGAGTCCCCGTGCTCCCTGACCTCGGCCACCTCGACCACGCGCCTCTCGAACCTGGTCCCGTCCGGGGCCCTTATTAGCCCGATCACCACGACGATGTCCGTGGACGAGAACGCCCTCTCGGAGACCCCGAGGTCTTCGACAGCCCTGTCCAGGACGCCCTCCGCGGAGTTCCCGTGGATCGTCCCGAGCACCGCGGAACCCGCACTCCCCGCGCGCATGCTCTCGTAGAGTACCTTCGCCTCCTCTCCCCTCACCTCGCCTATCACGATCGCGCTCTCGCCCATCCTGAGGCTGACCCTGAGGGCGTCGTGTGCGGAGGTGGCCTTCGAACCGTTCTCCGAGTAGAACCTGAGCGCCTGGAGGTCGTACCCGAGGTCCTGCAGCCTCCTGGCGGGTATCTCCGGGGTATCTTCTATGAGCAGTATTCGCTGCGAGAGCGGGAACTCGAGCAGCATCGAGCCGAGGAGGGTGGTCTTGCCCGCGCCCCTGCTCCCGGCGATGAGGACGGTCCTTCTGCCGAGCACGCAGGCCCATAGAAAGCTCGACAGGAGCGGTGAGAGGGATCCGTTGGCGATCAGGCGGGGCATGGTCCAAACGCTCTCGGAATGCTTCCTGATAGCGATTGAGACGCCCTTGTCGCTCAGGGGAGGGCCCACTAGGGTGACCCTCGCGCCCAAGCGCCTCATGTCCGCCTCGAGCACGGGATGCGCCTCGGAGAACGGGAGGCCGGTCTCGAACTTGATCCTGGAGACGAGACCTTGTAGGTCTCGTCTGCCGATGAAGATGTTCGTCCGACACTTCTGTCGGACACCTGGCATGGCATCGGACCTGAGGACGGCCTGCACCGGGGTCTGACCCGAGGGAGCGTCCACGTATATGTCCTGGACGACGCCGTCCTCGAGCAGCGTCTCGAGCACGCCGTATCCCGCGGTGTACTTGCAGAGCATCTCCGCGAGCCGTTCGGCCTCCTTCTCGAGCTGCTCGGTCGGCGTTCCGTCGTCGGCCTTGGCCGCGAGCCTGGAGTACAGGGAGTCCCTGGCCTTCGCCTTGATGTACGGCCTGGCCATCCCGAGGGAGTTGAGCTCGACGTCGGTGGGCAGTATCCTGGATATCTGCGAGATGGCCTCCGAGAGCACCTGCAGGTGCGCAGGGCTCAGGTGGTACTCGGGCGGGTCTATCGCGTATATGCCGGTGCTAGCATCCGCGGGCGAGTGTATGCTCACCTCGACCCCCGAGACGTCGTAGCGCGTCATCGGGGCGCCCTCTCGGCTCGAGACGCTGTCTATCCACGAAGACGCGAAGCACGGCCTTGTCTCCGCCCTGGGCGCCTGCGGCATCGCACGAGGGGCGGTCCGTGCTATCTGGATGACAGGGACCGCGTGAGCCTCGACCTCCGGACGGTCGGCGGACACGATCTTCGGGAGCCCCGGCCTGGAGACCATTCAGATTCCCCCTGACAGGTTGACGATGCACAGGGTCTCGTCGAGGCACTTCTGCGATTCCGCGCACGATACCGAGCGGCACTTCGAGCGGAGGTCGTCCGCCATCGCGGACCACTTCGCCCTGTAGCCCCTAGGGTCCTCAAGGAGCATCCTCTTCATCGTGGGCAGGACCCGGTCCTTGCTGGCGGGGCATGTCCGACACCTCCTGTCGGACGGCCTGTCAGTGGAGCTCATGGCCCTGGTGTACACCGCGAGCTCGTGCGCGAGCCACCCGATCCATTCGAGCTCCGCCCCGCGGTACCTCTTCTCCATGAACCTCTTGAGAACGATCGCATCCGGCCTCGCGGAGCGGCTGATGATGTTCAGTATGCCGGACAGGCACCTGTTGTTCGTGAGGTCGTTCGCACCGGGACAGTCCATGCAGTCGATCTCGAGCTGGAGCCCTTCGTCCTCCCTGTACTCGTGGGAACAGGCGGTCTCGGGACTGACGGTCGGTGCCAGCTTCTTGGTCGGCCCTCTGCTGTGGTGTCGCATGGGACATGCGAAGTCCTCGAGGGTTCTTGTATCAATGCCGCTGTTGTATGCTACATGTAGCGATACATGATAGGACAGGGCGGCCCATCCTCGTGTCATGAAGGCCGATGAGGACGCCGTGGGAGGGTTCTTCGAAGACCTCCCGGTCCTGATATTCGTCCTGGCAGGCGTGTCGGTGCTCGTCTGCTCTGCGGTCTGGGCCGAGGGTGAGATCGCCCAGGAGCGTTCCTGCACGGAGCTCGAGTTCGCCGCAGAGATGCTCCTCGAGGCTGCGTGCGCCGACCTCTTCCCGGAAGAGGGTGTCCTGCCAACGGTCGATTCGCTCAACGGGTACAACCTGTCCGAGGGCGTCCTCGAGGCCGCAGGAGGCCGCGGCTGCGCGGTGGCGGTCCGGGAATGCTATCCTGCCAACGAGCTGCTCTCTAGCAGGTCCGTCGGTGACGCCGCCATCCCTGCGGAGGTCGCATCCGCGTCCAGGCTGATGAACGCGATCGACGGTCAAGGGCTCACCGTCGTGGTCGAGGTGAGAGTCTGTGTCTGGTGAGATCCGGCGGGACGAGGGCGGCCAGCTTGCAGCGCTGGATGCGATGGTCTTCTTCGCTCTCACCATGCTCATATCCTCTTCGACGTTCGCATATGTGGAGGGCGTGTCGTCCGAACATGGGACGGAGGCCGCCGTGTCCGGAGAATGCGATCCCGGGCAGGTGCTATCGGTGTTCATGAGGGCATCCGTAGGCGTCGAGGTCACGCTCGACCTCGGAGGCGAGGTGACCATCTCCAGCAGGGAGGAGGTCGCCTCGTGCCTGTCCGCGGAGCTGGATGCCATAGTTGGGGGATGCAGCGTGGACCAGTTCGATCCGCTGAACGATGCTCTGCTCATGATGCTCGGGAAGTTGGTGGGCATGGGGTACTCTGCGCATCTGTCCGCATACCGGACGACGGACGATGGCGCAGAGCCAATCCTGGTCCTGGAGGAAGCCGGGTGCGTTTCGGAGAACAGATACTCGGGCTCGTGCGAGGTGCCCGGGCTGGGCGGGTCCGCCTACGTCGTGGTCCTGGTCCTAGGCCCAGCCCTTCTTCCTGAACTCGGCCTGGTCTGACTTCGTGGGCCTGATCCTGCTCTTGGCCATCCTGGTCCCCCTCGAGAGGTCCTTGAACTGCACGATCATCATGACGACCATTGCTCCCAGAGCACCGTAGAGCAGAAGCGCGTTCCGGGTCTGAGAGTTGAGGTAGATGAGGACGAGCACGGCGCCGACAAGGGCGTACATGAGGTACGTGAGCGGCCCCTTCGGCACAATGATCACCCTCATGTCGTCCCTGCATCTCCCGCACTTGTTCCTGGTTGCGTACCAGGGCTTGACCATGACCTCCTTGCACTTCGGACAGTAGGTGAATTTCACGGACCTGGCAACGCGGCGGACGTATATATGCTGTATCAGGACGCCGCGGGGATACCATTGTATCCCCCGGAGGTGAGTCAGGGGCGTGGCCGAAGGACGGGCGTCCCGGAAGGACGAGTACACCCGCGAGGAGCGCCTGGTGCTGGCGTCGAGGAGGCGCTCCACGGGCAGGACTTGCAGGAGCTGCAGGTGGCTCTCGATGCGCGGGCAGCAGAGAGGGTGCTTCCCGGAAGGGAAGTACAGGAAGTTCTTGTCGTCGGAGGAGTACGACTCGGGCTGCGAACTGTTCGCGAAGAAGGAATGATTGTGCGTCTGGTGCAGGGGCGCGGATTCGAACCGCGGAACCACTGCTGGACAAGGTCCTAAGCCTTGCGCCGTTGGCCGGTCTTGGCTACCCCTGCATATCCGCGAGTTCAGCAGATGTCTGGCTCGATATAAGAATCAATCGTAGGCCTGTAGCACGCGTTTCATCGGAGGCTTGCCCTGCGCGCGTCCAGCAGCTCTTTCAGGAACCCTTCGACGATGCTCACGGCAAGGTCCGCCTTCGCGGGGTAGGCGCTGACCCTGACCCTGATGGACACGACGTCGTCGTTCGTCGCCAGTCTCAGGTCACCTAGGAATGCCGACTGCTTGTCGAGCCGGATGAACAGATTGCACCCCTTGTCCACACGTGTAGCCAGTGAGCCGGCGATCGCCTCGATGTCCTCCTCCCTCAGTCTCTGGAAGAATTCGGAGATCTCGCGCTCTCCGTCGATGACCGCTTCGATGATGGCAAGCGGGTTACCGTGGTGCCCCTCGGTACTTCTCAGGTTGAGCTCGACAGGGCCAAGGGCGTTGGTCATCGCGAGCTCGACCTTCTCGAGGTCTTCGGTCGCGTGGCACAGAATCCTCGCGTGAAGGTCTACGAACTTCCTCTTCACATACATGGCAACTCGGTTCTGATATGTAAACCGCACGCGTGATAAGGCGTGGGCCGCGCTCGCGGAGTACTCCCGCAGTTGCGCCGCCAGTGATATTGTAGGTGGGTCACTACTTAATACGTCAATAGTACTAACAGAACAAACGGTGTACCTCCTTGATTGAAGTCAGGTTCCACGGGAGGGGTGGCCAAGGTGTGGTCATCGCTTCCGAAGTCCTGGCGAAGGCAGCTTTTCGGGCGGGCTTTGAGGTGTCATCCTTCCCATTTTTCGGCGTGGAGCGGAGGGGTGCCCCTGTCACTGCGTACGCGCGGATGGATACGAAACCCATCAGGATAAGGTCCAGCATCTACGAGCCGGACTATGTCGTCCTCCTGGACAACACCCTCCTGAGGGGCGTGGACATCCTCGAAGGGCTGAAGCCAGAGGGAAAGGTCCTGATGAACTACCCGGACGGCAAGATGCTCGAGGGCCTGCCGGCCAAGTACAAGTACTATGTACTTGACGCGACCACGATCGCGGCCGCGCATCACATAGGCTCCCAGGTAGCCCCTATCGTGAACACGTCCATCATGGGCGGGTTCGCGAGGATGTGCGAATTCATCCCGCTCGATGCGGTCCTGGAGAGCATCCGCGAGATGGCTCCTGTGAAGAAGGAGGACAACGTCGCTGCGGCCAAGGAAGCGTACGAGCGCACTAGGGAGGTGACCCTGTGACGAAGGGCTACGAGGAGATACCTCTGACGCCGATATCCGACACCCCCAGTACAGTCAACCTCACGGGGCTCTGGAGGGCCTTCAGGCCGATCGTGGACAAGGCGAAGTGCAAGAAGTGCACCATCTGCTGGAAGTTCTGCCCCGATGTCGCGATCGTGCTCGTGGACGGAGTGCCCGAGATAGACCTGAACTACTGCAAGGGCTGCGGCATATGCTCCTTCGAGTGCCCCTCGAAGTGCATCGTCATGGTCAAGGAGGGGACTGAATGAGGAAGGTCATGACGGGCAACTACGCCTCCGCGTACGGCGCGAAGCTGGCGAGGGCGGAGGTCATAGCCGCGTATCCGATCACGCCGCAGACCTCCATCGTGGAGAAGCTCGCCGATTTCGTATCCACGGGCGAGCTGAAGGCGAAGTTCATACCAGTCGAGAGCGAGCACAGCGCCATGGCCGCTTGCATCGCGGCCCAGACTGCGGGCGCGAGGACGTACACGGCGACGAGCTCCCACGGGCTCGCGCTCATGCACGAGGTGCTCATGTGGGCCTCGGGCGCAAGGCTGCCGATCGTGATGACGAACGTGAGCCGTGCCATGGCCCCGCCCTGGAGCGTGTGGGTGGACCACATGGACTCTGTGGCTCAGAGGGACACCGGCTGGATGGAGTTCTTCTGCCAGAGCAACCAGGAGGTCCTGGACACGATCATCATGGCCTACAAGGTCTGCGAGAGCAAGGGCGTGATGCTCCCCGCGATGATAATAGAGGACGCGTTCATTCTGTCGCACACATCCGAGCCGGTCGACGTGCCCGATCAGGACATGGTCGACGCGTTCCTGCCGGCTTACGCGCCCGAGTTCAAGATCGAGGTGGGCAAGCCCCGGGGCTTCGGGTCGCTCGTCCGGCCGGACCAGTACATGGAGTTCAGGTACAAGGCGATGCTCGCGATGCGTGAGGCCCACGACAGGTTCCTCAGGGTCGAGAAGGAGTTCAAGCAGGTCTTCGGCCGGGAGCACGGAGGGCTGCTCGAGATGTACAGGTGCGACAACGCGGAGTTCGTGCTCGTCGCCGCCGGCTCCGTCGCGGGGACCGCCAAGGACGTCGTGGACTCCCTGAGGGCTAAGGGCTTCCCCGTGGGGCTGGCCCGGCTCAGGGCGTTCAGGCCGTTCCCGCACGAGGAGATACGCGCACTGGCGGGCAAGGTTGCGGGGATCGCGGTCCTGGACAGGAGCTACACTTTCGGGGCCGCGGGCGCGATGTTCACGGAGGTCAAGGCGTCCGCGTACTCGGGCCAGAAGAAGCCGGTCATCAAGGACTACATCGCCGGCCTGGGCGGCAGGGACATCACCCCGAAGACCATCGAGAGGATATTCGAGGATATCCAGATAGCTACGAAGCGCGGCGAGGAGACCGAGGTCGAGTGGGTCGACGTCGCCGGGCTTCCGAGGAGGTGGCACTGATGCCGAAGACGACCATACCCGAGGAGGAGTTCAGCGTCCCCGGCAACACGGGATGCCCGGGGTGCGGGGCGAACCTCGTCATGAGGTACCTGCTCAAGGGCCTGGGTGAGCGGACTATCGTCGCGATACCCGCATGCTGCTGGGCCGTGATGCCAGGCTACTGGCCGAGCCACTGCCTGAAGATCCCGATGCTGTACACCGCATTCGAGGCGACTGGGGCCGCGATATCCGGGCTCCGGGCTGCGCTCGATGTCAAGGGCGTGCAGGACGTCAACGTCGTCGGTTTCGCGGGGGACGGGGGCACGGTCGACATCGGCCTCCAGGCGCTCTCAGGCGCGGCCGAGAGACAGACGGACGCCATATACGTGATGTACGACAACGAGGCGTACATGAACACGGGCATCCAGAGGAGCGGCTCCACGCCCTGGGGCGCGTGGACCACGACGACCCCGGTCGGGTCGAACCGCGACTACAAGCACGAGGCGAAGAAGGACATCATCGCGATCATGCAGGCCCACAGGATACCATACGCCGCAACGGTCTCAGTGGCCTATCCCGAGGACTTCATCCGGAAGGTCCAGAAGGCGAAGTCGATCAATGGGTTCAGGTTCATCCACGCGCTGTCCCCGTGCCCTCCAGGCTGGCGCATCAACCCGATGCACAGCATCGAGGTGGCGAAGCTCGCGGTGGACACACACAGCTTCCCGCTGTACGAGATAGAGAACGGGAAGGTGCGCGTCACCAGGAAGGGCAAGGGGCTGCCTGTGTCCGAGTACCTGAAGCTCCAGGGGAGGTTCTCGCACCTGACCGATGCCGAGGTCGCAAGCATCCAGAAGACGGTCGACGACCACTGGCACTACCTCGAGGAAGAGGAGAAGTACGGCATCTGAAGGGGCCGTCAGCCTACCTCGATCAGCCGTCTGCGCTTGTAGCCCGTGACCACCCTTCTCTTGCCCGAGAGGCGGCGGTCGAGGTCGGCGTCCCCTGTGTCCGAACGCAGCATCGGCGTGCCGTTCAACTTGGAGGGGGTGGCGACGATGACTACGTTCTCAGGCCCCACCCTGCGGATCACATCCGGGGATATCTGCTGGTTGCCCCTGCCGAAGAAGAACCCTTGGGCGCCTATGGGCGTCACGATGATCTCGGTAGGGGCGTCGTGGGTCTCGAGGATGGACAGCAGGTCCTTCTCTGAGGCGTCTAGCCTCAGAGGCTTGCGGCCGATGTAAGCGTCCACCCCCAGGAGGGTCTTCTCCTGTCCCATGGCCTCCACGATCCTCGCGGTCGTGCTGCCCGGGCCGATTATGTACAGCACATCATCCTCCATCGAATCGACGATGTACTGCGCGATCTCCGCGGCCTCGTCGTCAGAGCTGCCCAAATGGTATGCCTGCTTCCCGGATTGCACCCCAGGGGCGTCAGGGACCCTGGCGACGCCGTACAGCCTCGCCCTGACCTCGCCCCGCCTGAAGCCTTCCTCGTCCACGTCCAAGACTTCGCCGTCCCTGAGGACGCCGCTCGACACGAACGATGCCAGGAGCCCGCCGACCTCCTCGGGCGTGAGCGCGAACACCGCGGACTGCATCTTGACCCCTGCAGGGATGCCCAAGATGGGGACCCTGCCTCCGACCACCTCGAGCACGTCCCTCGCGGTGCCGTCCCCTCCGGCGAAAAGAACGAGGTCGACATTCTCCTCCAGGAAAGTCTTCACGGCAGCCTGCGTGTCCTCCCGCGTCGTACGCTGCCGCGGACTGTAGACGATCTCGGAAGGGAGCGTGACGGCGTCAAGCTCGTCCCTGCCCATCTCGCCCGCGCATGTCAGGAACTCGAGCGGGAGGCCATTATCGATCGAGCCCAGGGCCTGCACTGCCCTGCCCGGCGACGACCTCTCCGCGCCGAGTGCCTCCGCCCTGCGCTGGGTTTCCGAGCCGTCCGTGCCCTTGAGGCCCACCCTGCCACCCATGCCTGAGACGGGGTTGACGAGGAATCCGATCTTCACGACGGTCGTTAGGAACGTGTGGATAGAAGCCTTTTGCTGTGGGTCAGACGCTTGGAGAATAGGTGCGATAAGTGGTTTCCCTGGACGTCGTGCCGACGGCGGAGTCAGTCGCGACGGCTTCCCGGCTGGGCTGGATCAGATGAACATGTTCGGTCCGAACCCGTCAAGCATCGGGTCGAGGTCCGCGTGCAGCATCTGCTCCTCGGCCTGCGGAGGCAGCACCAGGTGCTGTTCCTCTGAGATGTCGACATATCCGGCGACGTCCTCCATGAGGCTGCTCACATAGGAGCTCGTCTGGTCCACCACGGTCTCGACGATCCTCACGACGCTCCTGTCGATGATCTTCATCGCCTCCGACATCGGAAGGTCGGACCCGATGTCCACGAGCTTGTTGTTGTCGAGCACTATCGTGAAGCTCGCGTGCTCCTTGAGCTTGCTGACGCCGTCCTGGGCGCACTTCCTCCTGGCGCTCCCTTCGATGTCGAATGGCATGATCGGGAGCGCGAATGTGACTGCGTTGACCTCCTTAGCGACGCTTGCGACCACGGGCGCGACGCCCGTGCCCGTGCCTCCGCCCATGCCGGCGACGACGAACACGATGTCGTACCCCTTCAGGGCCTCCTTGAGGACCTCCCTGGCCTTCTCGGCACAGTGCTCCCCGACCTCGGGGAACCCGCCCGCGTCGTTCCCGAACGACACGTCCTTGCCTATCAGGACCTTCCTGTGGGCGTCCACTTTCCTCAGGTGCTCCTCGTCGGTGTTCACAGCGATCGTATCGACCCTGTTTGATTTCCAGTACATGCCATGTACGATGTTGGATCCCGCACCGCCACATCCTACAACGGCTATGCTGGGTTCGCCGAGGGTCGTCCCTAGCGCGTCGATAATCTCATCCGTCCTGCTCCCTTCCGCCGTCATCCTTTTGGCCTCCGTCCTTCCGTTGGCGGGCCATCGATGGAAGACCCTCCACGAGTGCCTTCCAGGTGCCTGCCAAGGCGCCCTCAAACGGTTGCCTATGCGTAGGGGACTACCTTCACCGCGCTCCTCTGCTCCGTCGCGTCCTTCTTCATCGCCTCCACGTGCTCCGCGGGGAGGAAATGATGTCGGGCGCAATCGGCCACCGCCTCGGATGTCGAGCTGTAGACACCCTGGGCTACCAGGTGAGCGATCGTGTCGACAACGAGTGGCGGCAGCTGTACCACCACGTCGTTCGGCTTCCTGCTCGTCCCCTCTGCACCACTCTCCCTCGCCTCTATGTATGCTCTGATAGCGGCGCGAGCGAGTTGCGACCTGTTGGAGAACTCATTGGAGCAGTCGATGAACTCATCGAGCAGCTTCAGGTCCTCGGCATCGAGCCGAAGCGTTATCCGTTCGTTCTCCTCCGGGTCGGACATGTGTGCATCCCATCCCAATTTGCTGACGCGAATGGTAATATGTATGACGTGCGTATATAAAGATATGCGAAATGTCACATTTCGTCCGATATTGTCACATCGCCCATACTGACGCCATCGGTGGGTGATGCGGCCCCCGCGTCTGGCTCGATGTTTCTACCCGCGCACTACAGTGGAAGCAAATGAAACGAAGGTTTAACGGTAAGTGCCTGTATGTGCTTCCCCGGGGAGGGGCATCGGTCTCATGGATCGAAGTGATGACTTGAAGGGCAAGAAACGTAGTGATAAGCCATTGCTCTCGCTCATGGTTCTCGTAGGCGTCAGTCTGTTCGTCGCCGGGTTCATGATCACGGTATCGTCCCTCTCGGACCTCGGCGCGAGCTCGTCAACGTCCGACTCGGAAAGGCTACTGTACTCGGAGACAGAGGAGGACGCCCGCGCCGACAGCACTGCGCTTCTCATCGGTATCACGCTCAGCCTCGCAGGCGTCGTGGCCGCCACGGCGGGGCCCGCCGCATTCTTCATACACAGGAATAACAGGAGCTCCTGAGCGCCTGGAACAGCGCATGAAGAAACTTTTTATTCGGCTCGGCCATTCTGTCCTACCGCTGGCTGAGGCACATGACCCTGGATTTCTCGCTAATGGAAGCCAAATGGCGAACCGCCTGGTATGAGGCCAAGATAAACGAGTCCGCCCCTCAGCCAGGCCAGAAGAAGTTCTTCATGATATTCGCGTACCCAGGGGTAACCGGCTACCTGCACGTGGGCCACATGCGCGGATACACAGTGTCCGATGCGATCGTCAGATACAAGATGATGACCGGGCACCGGGTGCTCTTCCCCGTCGGGACGCACGCGACCGGGAACGGCGCGATCAGCTTCGCGCGCAAGATCGAGAGGAACGATCCCAGCACTGTCCAGATACTGCGGGCGAACGGGTGCTCCGATGAGACGATCGCCTCCCTGAAGGACCCCCTGAAGGTCGTGGAGTTCTTCAACAAGGTGTACGTGAGCGACTACTGGATGCGGTTCGGGTTCATGTCCGACTGGCGCAGGTTCACATGCACCACTCACCCCGACTACTCCAAGTTCATAGAATGGCAGATGAGGAAGCTGAAGGAGCTGAACCTACTCATCCAGAAGCCGTACTTCGCCCCCGCGTGCCTCGAGCACGGTCCGGTGGCGATCGACGCCTCCGAGACGGACATATCGAAGGGAGGCAACGCGGAGGTCCTGGAGTACACCCTGCTTAAGTTCGATTTCGAGGACGGGCGAAAGCTCGTCGCGGCCACGCTTCGGCCGGAGACCGTGTTCGGGCTCACGAACTTCTGGGTCAATCCGGACGTCGAGTACGTCGACGCGGAGATCGACGGCGAGACGTGGGTCATATCCAGACCTGCAGCTGAGAAGCTGAAGCTGCAGAGGGACAGCGTCGTTGTCAAGGGGGCAGCGGACGGAGCCTCGCTTATGGGCAAGAGGTGCAAGGCGCCCTACACCGGCAAGATGATCCCGATATTCCCGTCCGCCCTGTGCGACCCCAGCGTCGGGACCGGGCTCGTGATGAGCGTGCCCTCCGATGCTCCTGTCGACTGGATAGGGCTCGTCGAGCTCAGGAACGATGCCGGGACGAGGACGAAGTACGGCATCACCGACGAGATGGTGGAAGGCGCCAAGCCCATACCGATCATCAACACGCCCGGCTGGGGGCCCTTGCCAGCGGTGGAGATCACGGAGAAGATGGGCATCTCCGCGCTCGCGGACCCCAAGCTCGAGGACGCCACGAAGGAGGTGTACAAGAGCGGGTTCCACAGGGGCGTGATGAACGACTCCTGCGGGCCGTTCTCCGGGAAACCCGTCGAGCAGGCCAAGGACGCAATCCGTGGGGAGATGCTCGAAGGGGGACAGGCGGAGCTGTTCTATGACCTCTCCGAGGAGGTCCTCTGCAGGTGCGGCGGGAAGGTCCTGGTCAAGAAGATACCCGACCAGTGGTTCATCGACTACTCGGACCCGGGGCTCACTGAGCGCTCCAAGGAGCACGCGCTGACGATGAAGATCCTCCCGAAGGAGTACTACGAGAACATCCAGGGGGTGCTCGGGTGGTACCGGGAGAGGGCGTGCGTCAGGCTGGGCAACTGGCTCGGCACCAGGTTCCCGTTCGACCAGAAGTGGATCATCGAGGCGATAGCCGACAGCACGCTGTACCCGGTGTACTACGTCGTGTCACGGTATGCGAACGATGGCAGGATAAGGCCCGAGGGGATGAACGAGGCCTTCTTCGACTACGTCATCCTGGGCAGGGGCACGGCTGATGAAGCAGCGGCCGCGACAGGGTTCGACAAGGCCGTGCTGGATGAGATAAGGTCGGAGTTCGAGTACTGGTATCCGCTGGACATCAACCTGGGGGGCAAGGAGCACATGACGGTGCACTTCCCTGTGTTCCTGATGAACCACGTGGCCATCCTGAGGCCACAGCACTGGCCCAGGGGGATCATGGTCAACTGGTACATTACGGCGACGGGCCGGAAGATCTCGAAATCCAAGGGCGGCGCGCAGCCGATCCCGGATGCGGCCGAGAGGTTCGGCGTGGACGCGATGCGCCTGTTCTATGCGCACATCGCCTCCCTGTTCGTCGATGTGGCGTGGGAGGACGAGAAGGTCGATTCGTACAGGGACAGGCTCGAGCGCACATGGAGCTTCGTCGAGGAGATCATGGCCGTCGGGGAGGGTGCGTCCTCGGACATAGATGCGTGGCTGACTGCGCGCATGGAGACCCGCCTCGCGCACATCCACGAGCACATGGCGGACTACGACCTGAGGTCGTACGCGAACGAGGTCTACTTCGAGATGCCTTCCGACTTCAGATGGTACCTGAAGAGGGGCGGGCGGAACAGGTCCGTGATGGGCAAGGCCCTCGACACGTGGGTCCGGCTCATGGCGCCCGTGACGCCGCACATCGCCGAGGAGCTCTGGGAGAAGCTCGGCAGGAAGCCGTTCGTGTCCGTCGCCCAGCTGCCGCACGGCACACTCACCTCGCACGTGCTGGCAGAGGAGGCGAAGGAGCGCCTGCTGGAACGGTTGATAGAGGACGTCTCGGAGATACTGAAGGTGACCTCCATCGAGCCGAAGAGGTTGACTATCATGACTGCCCCGAAGTGGAAGGGGGACATGCTCGCGGCCGCGCTGACCCACGCCCAGGGCAAGGTCGACATATCCTCGCTGATCAAGGGCGTGATGGCGGGCGCGACCGCCCCCGAGGCGAAGAAGGAGATACCTCAGTTCGCGAAGGAGCTCGTGTCCGAGCTCGGGAGAATCTCCGCCGAGGAGAGGGGCGTCCTGGCGATCAGGATAGACGAACTGACTGCCGTGTCGAAGGCGAAGGACTTCCTGTCGGGTCAGTTCGGCTGCGAGGTCGCGGTCTTCTCAGCTGACGACCCCGGGAGGACGGACCCAAGGGGGAAGGCCAGGTACGCGAAGCCGGGCAGGCCGGCGGTGTATATCGAATAGAGCGTCAGCATCGGCGGGGGCTCTGCTCCGAAAGGCCTGAACTACAAGACAATCTTCCCCCTCTCTACTCTACCCCGCACGTGTATAACTCGGTGACCTGCGTATGTTCAGCAGACTTGCGAACTTCGTCGTCAAGCACTACAAGCTTGTCATAGCCCTGTGGATAGTCGTGCTGTTCTACGTATTCCCGTTGATCTTCAAGATGAACGACGTGGTCGTGTATCAGGAGTCGGAAGAGGGCCTCCAGGACCTCGAGCCGATGAAGGCTGACGACCTGATATCCGCCAACTTCGCGGGCCAGGTGGCCCGAGCACCATCATGGTAGTGATGCAGGTTCTGTTGCGAAATTGGACAGTGGCTCTTCACGCCGCAGCCTCCTCGCAACTCGCTCCATTCGGCTCCATGATGCTCTCGAAGACCGCGCTGCTGCAGGAGTTCGGGTTCGGTCTGTGCTTCGCGATACTGCTCGACGCGGTGATCGTGAGGATATACCTGATCCCCGCGATCCTGCTCCTGCTCAAGAAATGGAACTGGTACGCGCCTGGCAGGCTCCAGCGTGTGCGCCACGACGATAACCACCCTAGAAAGCATTAATACGTGCCTGGACAAATAGGGACTCTAAGCGGTCGATGCTCATGCGGATCGGGACAGCCCACTTGGCGGCTCTGCTTATCACGGTGTTCCTCATCTCGTCCGTAGCCCCCGCTATCGGTCAGGACGGCGAGCACGGGGACATGCGCGTAGACGTCGAGATGGTCTCCTCGGGCGTGAACTCCGTCGACGGCTCGGGGAGCTTCAGGCTCATGTACTCGGGCGATGCGGCGATATCCCTCAGGGAGCACGTCCTCGCCGCGTTCAACACGAACGACGACGACCTCCTGGACCCCGGGGAGGCGGACGGCTTCCTGCTGGCGCTCTCCGACGTTCTCATGGGCAAGCTGGTCTGGGGTCTCGCGATCGACGGCATCACGGATTTCGACAACGCCTCCGACAACATGGTCCGGGACCATCTGATCGGAGTGGTGTACACCGACGTCAACTCTACATCGGATGTAGTGATTTCCATGGACTTCGACGCGTCCGGGGGCGGATCCTCTAAGCTGATGCAGCTCTCCAGGTTCCCCGTAGACACCTTCTCAGAATCGGTCGGGTCCGTCACCGGATACTTCCACGAGGGCACGATGACCGTGAAGGGCCGGCTGGTCATGGTCGGCATCGGGAGCTTCACGAACCCGGACCTTGTCTCGGGCAAGGTGTCCGAGCTGAGGACCCCTCTGGGGACGGTGGTGTGGTACTCGTACCACGGGGACATGCTCGTGGACGGCGAGCCCGTGGACGAGACCTTGACATACGAGCGGTTCTCCATCCTGGAGAACCAGCAGATAGGGTTCGTCGTCGTGCTGATTGGCATGGTGCTGATCATCAGACAGCCTATGAAGCGGTTCCAGAAGTACAAGCTCCTGCACCCGAGGAGGTTCAGGAAGTACGCGAAGCCGCTCCCGGCCACGACATACGTCTCCTACGCCCTCGCCGCCGTCGTGCTACTCCTGTACCTCGTGCCTTATCTGTTCTCCGGAGGTTCGGAGTTCCTGCTGTACTCCTCGTATCTGTACTTCATCGTCCCTGCCGCGGTCTTCGCCCAGTACTTCCTGTCGAAGGCGGTGTACGACCGCGCGGCCGCCGAGATACCGGAGGACACGGTGATCGAGGTCAAGCAGGCCCTCATCGAGACCGTGAATGTCGATGAGCTCCTGTGCCAGGTGTGCTTCAGCAAGATCGACCTCGCGACCGACCTGTTCCGCTGCCCAGGGTGCGGCCTGGAGATGCACGGCACGTGCGCGGAGAAGTCCCAGGGCTGCCCGTCCTGCGGTGCGGTCCTGTTCCCCGAGAGGACCAGGTCCATACAGTGCAAGTCGTGCCGCGAGCCCTTCCTGTACTCGGGCATGGAGGACGAGTACTCGATCCAGTGCACCAGGTGCGGCGCGTTCCAGGAGGAGGTCAAGTCCGGCAGGAACTACATGGTCATCGACCATGACCCGGGAAGCGCGTACTCGATGGCCAGGGCGATGGGCCTCTCGGACAGGCCAGTCTTGGTGCTCACGAGCAACTTCCCGGGGAAGATCAGGGGCGAGTACGACCTCGGGGACAACATCGAGGTGAAGTGGTTCTCTGACAGCACGACCGACATAGACAACGTGAACCCGAGGGACATCGAGGGCGACGTGATGGAGATATCGTCCACGTTCCTCATGACGACCAAGCGCTCGGGCCTCGTGGTCGACGGCCTGGACATGCTGATCAGGGAGAACGATTTCGAGACCGCGCTCGCGTTCCTCAAGCGCCTGAACGACCTCGCGGCCATACACGGCGCCACGATCATACTCGCCCTGGACATGAGCTCCGTCACGGCGGACCAGTTCAAGGCGGTCAGCGACGAGTTCGACGAGATCCACGACTACCGGTAGCTGCGCGCTCGCTCCCGGTCCATCTCCTGTACATCTTGTTCTCCACGCCCAGTTGGTCGAGCACCCTGCCGACGACGAAGTCGACGATGTCGTCGACCGACTTCGGGCGCGGGTAGAACCCCGGGCAGGCGGGCATGACCACGGCGCCCGCGGCCGAGAGCCTCTCCATGTTCCCGAGGTGTATCGTCGAGAGCGGGGTCTCGCGCATCAGCAGCACGAGCCTCCTCCGCTCCTTCAGTGCGACAGATGCGGTCCTCGTGACGAGGTTGTCCGCGATGCCGCACGCGATCTTGGACATCGTAGACGCGCTGCACGGCGCGATCACCATCGAGTCGAACCAGTGTGAGCCGGATGCCAGGGGCGACTCGAGGTCGTCGTTCCTGTAGTGGACGGTCGCGAGCTTTTCGATCTCCGCCCTAGAGAGGCCCAGCTCGACCTCTGCGATCTTTTCCGCGTCATCCGTGACGATCACGGCCGTCTCTCCTGGAAGCGACTGCAGCAGACGGACGCCGTAGACGGTGCCCGACGCGCCGGTTATCCCGACGACTGTCTTCATCGGCTACCCGAGGTCTTCGGGGTGCAAAAAGCCTTCCCCAAGGGAGCCGCGGGGTCGTCGTCCAGACAGCCTGTCCGGAGGTCAGACTGGCGGAATCTCTCGGCAGGAAGCATTTAAATATGAGCACCCTCTTATCCGCGATTTGCCACGCTTGTGGCACATCGTCCAGCTAGTTGATGCATTGCATCTACTTGAGGTAATCCAATGGCAACAGCGTTCGACGTACCGGCCAACAGACTCATCCCGAAGATAGCGGAGGAGCTCAAGAAGCTCGATACGATCAAAGCGCCCGAGTGGGCAGCCTTCGTCAAGACGGGCAGGCACAGGGAGAAGAGCCCTGTCGACAACGCCTGGTGGTACACCAGGAGTGCTGCCGTCCTGAGGAAGTTATACATTGAGGGGCCCATGGGCACCACCAGGCTGGCGGCGGCGTACGGTGGCAGGGCGGACAGAGGCTCGAAACCGAACAAGGCGGTCAGGGGCTCCAGGTCCATTTCCAGGGTGACTGTCCAGCAGCTGGAGAAGAGCCATCTGATACAAAAGGAGAGGGACGGCGGAAGGGTTGTCAGCTCCAAGGGCAGGAAGCTGGTCGACAACTTGTCGACTCAGATACTGAAGGAGATGGCCGCCCAGAACCCCGAACTCACTAAGTACCTATGAGTGAACCCGTATGCCTGACGACGAAGAGCTCGATGCTCTGAGGCAGAAGAAGATCCAGGAACTCCAGATTCGCGCCCAGCAGGAGGCGCTCACCAACCAGAGGAATCAACAGGTCGACGCGCAGAAGGCGCTCCTGATGAGGCAGCTGCTGTCCCCGGAAGCGAGGGAACGCCTGGCGAACCTGCGCATGACCCGGCCGGACATCGTCGAGAACGTCGAGAACCAGCTCATAATGCTCGTCCAGGCTGGAAGGATAGCACAGCAGGTGGACGATTTCACCCTCAGGCAGATACTGAGGAAGGTGATGCCCACGAAGCGGGAGATAAAGATCGAGAGGAGATGACGGAATGGCCAGGCACAAACCGCACGCTAGAAAGCTCAGGCTCATGAGGGCGACTAAGAGCAACAGGAGGGTCCCCGCCTGGGTTATGATGAGGACGAACAGGACCTTTCTCAGGCATCCGAAGCGGAGGCACTGGAGAAGGACCAAGCTGAAGGTGTGAGGTCTTAACATGGTCGATGAGGTCGAGAGGGTCTTCACGGTTCCGCTGACAGTCACGAGGCGGGTCCCGAGGACCAAGCGCGCTCCGAGGGCGATCAAGGAGATCAAGGAATACGTCCTGAGGCACATGGCCGACAAGTCCGTAGACAAGGACGACGAGAAGGGCAAGAAGACGGACGTCTGGATCGACTCCAAGCTCAACGAGTTGCTCTGGGCGAGGGGCATAGAGCACCCGCCTGGCAAGGTCCGCATCAAGGCGATCAGGTTCGAGGACGGCCTCATAGAGGTCTCATTGCCGGACGAATGATTCTTACGGGGTAGTAGATGCTGAGACTCGGGAACATAAACGGAAGCCAGTACGTGGGCGTATACTGCGTGGCGAGCGAGAGGTTCGCGCTGGTCCCCGAGATCGTCGAGGCCAGGGTGCGGAAGGACGTCGGGCGCACGCTCGATGTCGAGGTCGTGCCCACCCATATCGGGGGGTCGACGATCATAGGCTCCCTCGCGGTGATGAACTCGAACGGTGTCGTCGTGAGCAACTTCGTCGAGCGCTCTGAGCTGAGGCGGCTGCCGAAGGAGCTCAGGGTGGGGGTCATGGAGGAGAAGCTCAACGCCGCCGGGAACAACATCCTGGCGAACGACCACGGGGCTTATGTGCACCCGGATGCGTCGAACCATACCGTCAGGATGCTCGAGGAGGTCCTCGGGGTCGAGGTCCAGAGGAGGGCCGTGGCGGGAGTGGACATCGTGGGTTCCACATGCATAGCCACCGACAAAGGGGTCCTCTGCCATCCAAGGACGACGGAGGACGAGCTGAAGGATATCTCAGGGTTCTTCAAGGTGCCAGCGGCCGTGGCGACGCTCAACTACGGCACGCCTTTTCTAGGAGCGTGCGCAATCGCGAACAGCAAGGGAGCGTACGTAGGGACAAAGTCCACTCCCATCGAGCTGGGAAGGCTCGAGGACGGGCTCGGGCTGTACTGATTCCTGTCTAGGGTGAGAATACCCAGGTCTCGGTGCCGCTTTCTTGCAGGTCCTCGTCCGCGAACTCCACCTCGTTGCCCACCCTGACGATCTGTTCCTGCGGGCAGAGCGCGAGGAAGTTGTCGACCGGTTTTATCGCGAGCGACAGGCCTGGCACGCGGTAGTGCATCGGCACGGCGACCTTCGGGGAGAGCCTGTCGATTACCCGCCTGGCGCTCTCGGGGCCGATCGTGAACACATCCCCCACGGGGACGAACAGGAAATCGACGCTCCCGATCCTATCGCACTGCTCGTCCGATAGCTCGTGCCCGAGGTCTCCCAGATGGCAGAACGAGGTGCCGTCGAGCTCGAACCGGAAGAGGGTGATCTTCCCCCTCCTCGCGCCTCCCTGGTCGTCGTGCGCGGCCTCTATGCCCTCGACCCTCACGCCCTTCTCGACCGTCATCACCGGCTTCGAGATCACACACGGGTCGGGGCCGTGCACGATCCGGACGCAGTTGTGGTCGAAGTGATCGTGCGATACGAGGACGACATCCGCCTTCACGTTAGGCGGCGGTATCCCAAGGGATCTGCCGTCGTGCGGGTCGGTGACGACCCTCACGCTTCCGTCGATCTCAAAACACGCATGGCCGTGCCATCTGATGCGCAACCCTCTGTCCCCCGGGGACTGAAGTAATCCCAGACTGCGTACTTAACATGAACGGTGCGGGGGCGCTGCCCGGATCTAGTTCTTGACTTTCCGCACGACTCTGGCCCTCATCGGCCCTTCGGGCGGAGGGGCCTGTCGGAGAACTCTCGTGGGGGTCGGCGTGCGCGGAGGTTCCGGAGCGTGCGCGGGCTTGGCGTGATGCGCGGGGGCGTGTTCGTGACGAACAGGAGGTGCCGGCGGCGGGGTCTTCACTGTCCTGACGCGCCTGACCTTCTGTGACGGCGGTTCGGGCTCGAACTCGGGCATCGGGGGCGCCTTCTTCTCCACTGGCGGAGGAGCCTGCTCGAACCTCCTCGGTGCGGGAGGGGCGTGCTCCGGCTTCTTGATGTCCCTCGTTGGCGGCGGCGGTACACGCTGCTTCTCGGGCATGTGCTCTGCCTCTTCGGCCGCGGCGGCCTCTGCCTGTGCCATCTCTATCCTCTCGAGAACGGGGTTCCTGAGGGTAGACTCGATCATGTGGTTGACTGTCCCGGGTTCGAACTTCCTCTTCTCGAGCATCAGCTCGCGCTCAAGCTTCTCTATCTGGAGGATCCACTCGTCCTCCTCTTCGAAATCCCATCCGCAGAACTCGCAGATGGTGGCCTCGAGGGCAACTCCGAGGCCGCAGCTAGGGCATTCCTTCTTCTGTTCCCCCTGTTCCATTTTGTTGCCCATCGGCTAGTTAATTCTCAGGTCATTATATAAGGGTTGCCAAACGTGCCGAAAAACACGGTCAGTAGCGCATAGGCGATGCTAAAATACCACCCGAGGGCATTACCCGATGCGAAATGAAGATTCTAGTTCTGTGCGTGGACAGGGACGACGACCTGGGCACGAAGGCCGGCATAAACGGCCCCGTGATCGGGAGACAGGAGAACCTGGACGCAGCCATCGCGCTCGGCCTGGCCGACCCGGAAGATGTCGACACGAACACGGTGCTTTCCGGCCTCCAGCTGTACGACGACCTTGTCAAGAGAGGCTTGGAGGCGGAGATCGCGACCATCTCCGGGGATTCGCACGTCGGCTTCCAGTCGGACCTGATCCTGACGACCCAGCTCGAGAACGTGCTCGAGGTGGTGAAGCCTGACCGCGCGATCCTCGTCAGCGACGGCGCCGAGGACGAATCGATATACCCGGTGATATCCTCCCGCGTGAAGATCGACTCGGTCAGGCGGGTCTACGTCAAGCAGAGCAAGAGCATCGAAGGCACGTACTTCATGATCGTCAAGACGCTCCAGGACGAGAAGATGAGGAGGAAGTGGATAGTCCCGCTCTCCCTCGTGCTGATCATCTGGGGCATGCTGTCCCTCGTCACGAAGATAATCCAATTCTCGGAGGGCAACTACGAGGACATCGGCCTGCTCTCCCAGATGGCCTTCGGCGTCATCGGCATCGTGCTGGGGTTCTACCTCGTCGGCTGGGCGTACCATTGGGCCGAACTGATGTCGGAACGGATTCATCACACCCGGAGGTCGATCCGTCAAGGGAGCCTCGCGATACCCTTCGCGATAGTCGGCCTGGTGCTCGCCATGGTCGGCATCCTGATAGGGTACGACATGGCGATGACGTACAGAGAGGGCCTGCTCGAGCACGAGAGGAGCATGGCCATATCGATCCTCGTGTTCGTCTCGGGCGCGGTCTGGTTCGTCGTGTTCGGCGTGTTCGCGTACGAGACCGGCAAGTCCGTGAACGCTTTGTTCCAGACCGGGAAGATCAGATGGTCCTTCATCGTGATGATGGTCTCCGTGCTCGCGACCGGCTTCATCACCCAGGGGGCGGTCGACGCAGTCGCGTTCTTCGTTGGCTACGGGGATGACACGAGCGTGAACATCATGGTCTTCGCCGAGATGATCACCGGGATCCTGATAGCCATCTTCAGCTCCGTGCTGAACGCATCTCTCAGGAGCGAGGCCGCCCCGAAGGCCGCCTCGCCGGGGGCGTGAGATTCTGAAGCTGGATTCCTGGCTGCCGATGTACCACAAGATCATGGCCGATTTTGGGTTCGACGAAGCCAAGGACGTCGAGAGCGCCGAGTACCTCGCGCGGGTGATCGGCGGCAGGGGCGCGGAGAACCTCGAGGGCCTGAAAGGGAAGTTCCCGAGGTCCGTCATGATATGCGGCGGCAGCTCGACGCTGGCGGACGAGATATCGTCCGAGAGGCTGGAGGGGTTTGTCGTCGCTGCGGACAGCGCGACCTCAGTCCTGCTCGAGGCGGACATACTGCCCGACATGATAGTCACGGACCTCGACGGGCTTGTCGAGGACCAGATAGATGCGAACTCGAGGGGGAGCGCGGTGATCGTGCACGCCCACGGGGACAACATGAGGATGCTAGATTCGTACGTGTCGAAGTTCCCCGGCAGGCTCGTGGGAACATGCCAGTGTCCCCCGGTGCCCGGGCTGTTCAACTTCGGAGGGTTCACGGATGGCGACCGGGCGGCGTGCATCTGTGCGGAGCTCGGGGCGAGGGACTTGGCGCTGGTCGGCTTCGACTTCTACAGGCCCTCGGAGAAGACCGGCAAGAGCAGGAGCGTGAAGGCCAGGAAGTTGCTCTGGGCGAAGGTCGTGCTCGAGCAGCTGGTGTCCCAGGGAGTGAGGGTGACGACGATCTCGTCCCGCAAGCGCTGACAGCCTTCGCTTTGGTACGACATGTTTTTAGCTGTGGATAATGTTCCGATTCCGGGATCGGGATGACTGTTGTCACCATGCAACAGGTTGAGAGCGCTCTGAAGAAGACCGTCGGCAAGAAGTGCATGGCCGACGAGGAGATCAAGAAGCTGGCCGAGTATCTCATGAGCTTCTTCGGGTACACCGACGAGGTGATAGACAACCGTCTCACCTCAGAGGACCGCGACGTCTTCTACATGCTCGAGGAGGAGGGCCTCCTGACCACCACCCACGAGGAGGTCCTGCTCAAGAAGGGCAAGCTCTGGCGCATACACTACTGGATCCTCAAGAAGGACCAGATAATCAGGCTCGCGAATGCTGATGAGGCTGCGAGCAAGGATGTCGAGAGCGTCGGAGATGTGTACGATCAGGTATCGGACGAGGAGTGGGCCCGCCACAAAAGCCAGCCCGACCAGGGCCCTACCGAAGGTCAGCCGAAGAACGATGAAACCAATTAATACATGGACTCTCATGGGCTGAGTCCAGGTCTGCTCTGATGAACGGGTATCTCATTGCACTTGTTGTTTTCCTCGCCTGGTGCGGCGGCATATACTTCCTGCACAGGAAGAAGTGGCTCGAGAAGTTCAACATGAGCCTGTACGGCCCGTTCATCATGTGGAAGACCAAGAAAGGCAAGGACTTCATCGACCGGGTCGCGAGGCATAAGACCCTCTGGGACATCTACGGCATGGCCTCGCTCTGGATATGCGCGGGCGCGATGTTCACGATGATGCTCCTGCTGCTCTGGGAGGCCACCATAGTCACACAGATGACCAAGGCGCCCTCGCCCGAGCTCATCCTGGGCATACCCGGCCTGAACCCCGTCATACCGGTGGGGTACGGCATACTCGGGCTCGTGGTCGCGATCGTCGTCCACGAGCTGTCCCACGGAATCATGAGCAGGCGCGGGGAGATCAAGGTGAGGTCTCTCGGGCTCGTGTTCCTCGTGTTCCCGATGGGGGCGTTCGTCGAGCCCGACGAGACGGAGATACAGACGACAACAAGGAGGAGGCGTGCGAAGTTGTTCGCCGCGGGGCCCGCGAGCAACATGATCGTCGCGATGGTCTTCCTCTCGCTCTTCTCGGGCGTGATGATGTCCTCGCTCGAGCCGACCACCGATGGCGCGCTCGTGCTCGGGGTGATCGATGAATCTCCCGCAGGGCTCGCCGACATATCCCCTTCCAGCGTCATCACATCCATCAATGGCTCCCCGATAGAGTCATCTGACGACCTCGACTCATTCACCGGGGCCGACCCCGGTTCGGGAGTGACGGTCCAGTACTATCTCGCGGGCGAGCTCGTCACGGCGAGCAACCTCACCTACGGCGTGGTCGTATCTTACGCCGTGGAGGGGTACGCCGCCTACGAGCACGGCTTCGAGCAGGGCATGGTCCTCGTATCCCTCAACGACACCGAGATCCAAAATTCCGACTACCTATCGGACGCGATGGCGGAGACGAGTGCGGGCCAGGCCGTCAACGTGACCGTGATGCGCTACTTCGACGACCTCGGCGGGTTCTTCGTGGACCCGGAAATGGATAATGTGGTGCTGTCGAACAAGCACGACTACTACGAGGAGTTCTATCCGGACGAGAACAAGCCGGAGTACGACGGCATGGGATACCTGGGCGCCGGTTTCCTCCTCATGGGCGTGAACTACGACGGGGCCGACTACTACTCACGCACCCTCGCGAACCCGTTCGAGGACGACGCCGACCTGCACGATTTCTCCATGTCATGGCTCAGGCTGATAGCGTTGCCCTTCCTGGACCTCGCCCCCATACGCTCGCCCGTGACGCACCTCTACACGCCCTCGGGGAGCATGGACTGGATGCCGGACTCCGCCTTCTGGCTGGTGACCAACTCCATGTACTGGATATTCTGGCTCAACCTCATGGTGGGCCTGACGAACGTCCTCCCCGCGGTGCCACTCGACGGAGGGTACATCTTCAGGGACGGGCTGGACTACCTGATAAGCAGGGTCAAGAAGGGCTACGGCAAGGAAAAGCGGGAGAAGATGGTGGGCAGCGTCACCATGATCTTGGCGCTTTTCGTGCTGACGCTCATCCTGTGGCAGATCGTCGGGCCGATGTTCTGACCGCCCGAAAGCGTTTTATTGCCCAGTCTAATACTCTGAAAAGCCAGACAATCATCCAATCGGTTCAATTAAATGGGATTGACGACTCGGCGCAAACCTCTATGTGAAGAGGCCCCCGCGGCTTCTTCCAAATCAGTTTCTTTCTTCTTTTTCTTTTGCCTCCTATCGTTGATTCCCTTCTCGCTCGCGGGCTGGGGTGTTTAGCAGACAAACCTCTATTCGCGGTCGGTGCCGCACTACGGCCGCTTCGTCCCATGTCAAGGACTTGCCCCAATCCCTTTCTTTCTGCGGTCTGCAAGGATTTCCTAGGAAAAGACTAAACCATGCGTTTCCAGTCCTGTACATCGATGCCGATGGTAAGTGGCCCTCCGCCGATCCCATACAGGGCAAGGAGCAAAGGAACAGATGGGCAGCTGGCAAACGCCAGAGTGGCTCTAGGTATCAGCTGGAGAAGCATCCTCTTCTTCGTCGCTCTGATTCTCGGATTATTCGCGATGCTCTATGTGCTGGGATGACCTAGTACATCGTCGCCCTTCCGCCCCTATAGCCTCTTCTCAGGGGGAAGCGGGCGTGAAGGGATTCGCTCTGCTTATGAGCCCGTAAGTTGGAACGCGAGGTCAATCAGGCTGGATTGAGGCCGCTGCTAAACCCCTTCTTCACCCTTTTCAATGGCGGCAATCAAGACAATAACGTGAAGACACTCTCGATTGTCGCCAGTTCCTGAACAGAATGAGCATGAGGATGAGAACTACGATGAACAAAGCTGATAGAGATAGAATCGGGAGCGAGAAATCGCGACCTGCGAGAGCGGCGCCGACATAGGTGCCCATGCTAATCCAGCCTCCAATCAAGAACGAAGCTGCAAGGAAGCCAATTCCACTTCTCAAGGGGTGGCTAATCAGATACAGGAGTCCCCCAGGAATCGATGTCTCTGGTTCCGGTTTGAACTCTCTCCCACACCTAGCGCAGGCGGCCATCTGCTAGACTAAAAGCCTTCCCTCCTTTATGGTCCTTTCTCCGGAGTCCCGCCCCCATGGCCTTTTCCGAGCTGTATACGTTCAGAGGTAGTTATTTGATGGCCAGTAAGGCAGTCGAAAGGGTCAATCAGCAGGGAATCAACCGGAGCCATACCTCTACCCTTACCACCGAGAAACACTATTGCCGAAAGAACGCCGATTCCGCTAGGCTTGAGATCGTCCGAGCCTTCCAGGAATCGACCCCGCCGAGCGTCAATCCCCCCATGATTGACCGAAGAGAACGATTGCCTGGCTACGGATAAGTTTTTATTACCCAATCTGTTACCAAGTCCGTTCCCATGTTCTCGCCAGAGAAGGATATGAAGGATCTCGTTCTCGAGATACTCAAGAAGGACCCCGCGTCCATCAGCGGGGTCTGCAGGGAGCTGAACCAGAGGGGGGTCAAGCTCCACAGGCTCGAGCTCACGGGCTATCTGAAGGCCCTGGCGGACATGAACGTGCTCAAGGAGAGGGCCATCAAGCCCGCGAAGGTCTTCTCGCTGTCCGCATCGAGGGACAAGAACCTGTACGAGCTCCTGGGCGAGTCGTGCGCGGTGATCGTCCAGACACCCGGCGAGCGGGCGACCCTGGCCGCGTACTGCCTCCAGAAGCTCTTCAAGCGTGCGGTGTTCGACATGGAGGTCAGGCGCTGCGGGGTCGAGGGCGTCGTCGAGGGGCGCAAGGCGACCGCCGAGGAGCGCGCGGAAGCGAAGGGCGTGCTCACGAGGATGGGCTACAAGATACCCAACAGCGACATGCCGACCGTCGTGGAGAATGATCTGGACGAGCAGTTCTCCCGCGTCCTGGCGGATGTGATTGTCGAGAGGTTCAATGCCCGCCAGTACCTTAAGGAGACGACCCAGGCCAAGCTCTGAGGGCACCTATTTATCTATCGAATCGGGATTCCCGAGCCCGTGGATCTCGAAGAGCTCGTTGCCAAGGTCAGGGCCTACCGCGGGGTTTCGAGGAAGGCCCCGATCGCGGACGTCGCGAGGCGGCTCATATGCACGCATTCCAGCGTGGTCGCCGCTCACGGCGAGGACGCCGCGGTCATAAGGTCGGGGAAGAAGCTGCTCCTCCTGGCCGCGGACGGCATCCTGGAGGACCTCGTAAGGAAGGACCCGTACTGGGCTGGGTACTGCTCCGTCCTAGTCAACGTGAACGACATCGCCGCGATGGGCGGCAGGCCTCTGGCCATGGTCAACGTCCTGTCCTGTCAGGATGAGGCCGTCAGGGCCAGGATCATCGAAGGGATGCGGGATGCGTGCTCCAAGTTCGATGTCCCGATGGTCGGAGGACATCTGCATCCAGACACGAGCTACTCCGCCATCGACGTGGCGATCCTGGGCGAAACGGACCGCGAACATCTGGTCCTCAGCAGCGGGGCCATGAAGGGCGACTCCGTCGTGTTCGCGATGGACCTCGCAGGGAAGTTCACACCGGGGATACCTTATTCCTGGGATACGACCACCTCGAAGTCACAGGCGGAGGTCAAGAAGAGGATCTCCGTGATGCGTTCCCTCGGTCCGTTTCTGACCGCGGGGAAGGATATCAGCAACCCCGGCTCCCTAGGCACCCTCGGCATGCTGCTCGAGGCGAGCGGGAAGGGCGCCTCCGTGGACTTGCTGAAGATCCCCATCCCCAGAGGGGTGGACCTCCTGCAATGGCTAATGGCGTATCAGGGGTGCGGTTTCGTCGTGACCTGCAGGTCGCGGGACGCCCGTCGCGTGGTGGGCATGTTCGGGAGAGCCGGTCTTACGGCCTCGGCGTGCGGCGAGGTCAAGTCGTCGTCCTCGCTGGAGGTCGAGCTCCGGGGCCGCAGGTCCGTGCTGTTCGACTTCAGGAGCGACACGCTAGGCTGCGCCCCTCCGCAAAAGCTATGAGCATCCCAATGTTATTGTGTCCATGAGAGCGAGAAACACGGCAACTCAGCGGTTGGCAACCAATCCGAGAGGGCGCCTAAACGCTCGGGTAGGTTGAGCTAGTAAAAGGGGACTGTCACGCTGCGGCCCCCACCGTGCTCGACTCTCTCTTTTCATTCATCGCATCATCGCAGAACATCCGTAACGGGCGCGCGCTCATGTTGGTGAAAGAGAAGTGCTAGGCCACTGGGGTTGCCGACCTCTCCGACGTCGGTTTACCAGAAACCTTCTCGGCCCCGCTTCCCGGTGAGCGTTGATAGTCCGCGGTAAGGCTGCTCCCGTCAGGGCCTGACCCGATCTCCGCGATTGAGGCCGTCGACCTCGCCCTCAGGCAAGGCCGCGCAACCACCTTCAACCCCGTCGGACAGGGCCTCATAGTTGGTATCTGGACCGGCGCCGGTTCGGTTACGACGTCCCCAGCTGTCACCCCCACTGTCGACGATTTTGGTGTATAAGGACACGCCGAACGTCCCGGTCGAGCCTAGCAGACTTCCCAATGTTGGGGCAACTATAAAAGAGATAGCGCTCCGCGCTTGCTGGTGCGGACATACGGACGGATCCGGCCACATCCGACGCGTGAAGGAGAGTTTGAGCGCTTCGCCGATGCTCAAATCGGAGCCATCACTTTAATATAGCATTTTGCCTCTGCACAGTTGACCTTAGGGGAGGGGCTAGATTCTCGGAGAGTCTTCCGGAGACGATCCGTTCTAATCCCGTATTTGAAGGGGGCGAAAGTGTGATGACTCGATTGGGACCAAAGCCATGTGCCTTGACGTTGTGTGCCACTATCTTGCTGATGGCGACAGCGATTCCGTTCTTCTCGGCCGAGAACACAGCTGCTGCGTCAGCAGCGGAAGTAACCATGACCATTGGTGTTCTGCAGAGCCCGGACACTCTAAACCCGTTCTCTATGCTTCTTGGGATGTCGTACACGGTTCTCTTTCTCATGTATGACACGCTGAACTCCGTTGAACCGGATTTCAGCTCGAACCGTCAGTTGGCCACGAGCTGGACTCACAACGAGGATGGGACCGTGTGGGACTACGAGATAACTCCCGACGCTGTCTGGCATGACGACACGCCACTCACGGCTCATGACATCGCCTTCACGTACAACCTGATTATGAACAACGAGAACACGTGCTCATTGTGGACGTCATACGTGGCTGACTTCGATACGGTCGAGGCCACGTCCGACTATCACCTTAGAATCACGTCCTCCGTGGCGAAGGCCACGATGCTCAGCATCAATGTCCCGATCCTGCCAAAACACATCTGGGAAGACATCCCAGTGACCCAGCTGAAGACTGTCGATTATTGGCAGGACTCCGACAAGTTTCCTGATGGGCCTGTCGGTTCAGGTCCCTTGATTCTCGATTCGTTCGTGCTTGACGATTTCGTGAAGATGCGCAAGTGGAGCGAATACTTCATCGATACCGTGAACATGGATGTGGTCATCTTCAAGGTCTACGAGAGCTCGGAGATCATGGTCACAGCCCTCCAGTCCGAGTACATCGATGTCGCAATGGGCGTGATGCCCACATCATGGAACAACACCCTCGCCTTGCCGAACGTCGAGGGCCAGGTAGTGCCACAGCTCTCACTTTACGAGCTCGGGATCAACTGTGCGTCAGAAGAGTGGAGGGAAGCTTTCCCGAAGGCCAGTACGAATCTCGAGACGACGAACCTCGCAGTGCGCCAGGCCATAGCAATGTGCGTGGACGAGGAGGCACTGGTCAAGTCCTGCATGGGAGGCTACGCGCAGGCTGGCAGCTCTCTCATCCCGACCGCAACCCCGTTCTGGCACTATGATGTCCCGGATGACGAGATCTGGGAATTCAACATCCAAGCGGCTGGAGACCTCCTGACTGCTGCGGGCTATGAGGATCTGAATCTTGACGGCACGAGAGAGAACGTGAGTAACGACGTGGAGTTGGATTTCGTGTTCAACTACAGAGAGAAGGTGTTGTCCGAGGAGCTGGCAGCGGAGAAGATCTCCTACTGGCTCGAACAGGTCGGTATCAAGGCAACACCGGTCGGACTCCCGGAGTCTCAGCTGACAAACGCGTGGTTCGCATGTTCGTACGACTTGTACATATGGGGTTGGGATGCGGACGTCGACCCGACCTTCATGCTGTCAGTCATGACAACCGATCAGATCCCGGTGGATCCGCAGGATTTCACCAAGTGGTCCGACTGCTTCTATTCGAATCCGTACTATGATCAGTTGTTCATCGACCAACAGAACGCTCTTGATGCCTCCGACCGGCAGGCGATAGTCCACGAGATGCAGCAGATACTCTACAGAGATTGTCCGTACATCGTCATGTGGTATCCATCCGGCCTGTACGCTTACAGGACGGACACATTCTACAACTACCCTGACATGGAGTCCAGCCCCGGTGCCACACCTGCGTCGATGTGGTTCTATTTCGACGTGCTTCCGTACACCGAGGACATGAACCTCCCTCCCGAGAACGTGAACGCTGGCCCGGACATGGATGCGTTCGTCGGTGAGACGCTCAGTTTCACCGGAAGTGCGGAGGATCCGAACACTGGTGACGTGCTGTCCTGGTCATGGGAGTTCACCGAACCCGATTCCACCCAGGTAGTGAGGGATGGCCAGACCGTCAGCTACCAGTTCTTGAATGTGGGGGAAGTGCCTGTAGAGCTGACCGTATCGGACCAGGACGGCTTATCGGCCTCCGATTCGCTGATAGTCACGGTGATGGAAGACATCTCGACAGACTCCGGGTGGCTGACTGGATTCGTCAAGGATTCGAGCTCCGCGGCCATCGTGGGCGCCGTCGTGACTGCTGGAGACAAGACCAAGCAGACAGATGCTTTCGGCGTGTACAATTTCACTCTCTCCGCGGGCACCTACGAGGTGAATGTGACCGCCACTGGCTATGGGAATGAATCTGCCAACGTGACGGTGGAGATGGGTGTGGAGACATTGCACAACTTCACGCTCGTTCGAACGACTGGCGGCATCCAGGGCAGGATATGTGATTCTGTGACTGGCGAGGGCGTCGGCAGCGCATCAGTCGAGATAGTCATCGGAGCGACCACGAAGATGAAGCTCACCAATGAGACCGGATGGTATGTGGTCTTGGAGCTCCCCGTTGGGACTGGCTCTGTGACCGTGACGATGACCGGATACGTCACGAACACCACCGAAGCGACCATTGCTCCCGGGGAGACCGTTACCCTGGATGTCCTTCTGAAGCCCGACACGGAGGATGTATCCGATGGCGGGATTAGCGCGACGACCGTCGCTGCAATCGCCGCGGTCATGGCGGTTGCAGCAGTGGCTGTGGTCGCGATGCTGATGATGAAGAAGCGTAAGAGTGGTGGCGGAGGAGATCAGGAACCGTCCCCGCCGGGTGCGGCCTGAGGCCCCGGGAAGCCTGGGCCAATTCCAACCCCCTTCCCAAACCCCCGCAAACCCCAATCCCGGTGCCCGTACCAGTGGGCACGAACCTGATCAGTGCCGTGCACGGTCACGTCGGATGAGGACAGTCAACGAGACGGAGGTGTGCTGCGTGCGAAGCTCGAGACGTGCAATAACCCGGAAGATAGTCAACTCATTGATTACCCTGTTCCTGGTCATCATCTTGAACTTCTTCCTGTTCAGGGTCATGCCTGGTGACCCAGTGAGACTCGTGATCCCCAACAATCCGAGGATTTCCCCCGAATACATCGCGCAGATGGTGGAGGAGTTCGGGTTGGACCAGCCATTGTACCTTCAGTTCTTCACGTACCTCAAGAACACTCTTTTCCTGGAGTTTGGCGATTCCTTCACGGAACTGGGCACCCCTGCTCTTGACATCGTGCTGGTCAAACTCAAATGGACTCTGATACTGACGGGCACATCATCCGTATTCATGATTGTCATAGGCATGTCGATAGGGGTCATCGCCGCCTGGAGAAGGGGCGGTCGGTTCGATACTGGCTCTCTTGCGTTCTCGCTCTTCTTCTACGCCATGCCGACGTTCTGGTTCGCGATGATGCTGATAGTCATGTTCTCTACGGGACTCAAATGGTTCCCTCCGGACAGCGCCCTGACTTATGGCAATACGCTTGTGTGGAGCTGGGATTGCTTCGTGGATTTGCTGCGCCATCTCGTCCTGCCAGCAATCAGTTTGACAGTCGGAAGTATCGCGGCCTTCTCATTGATCATGCGAGGATCTCTTGTCGATGTGATGACGGAGGAGTACATAACGACCGCGCGGGCCAAGGGGCTCACCGAGGGCAGAGTGCTCAAAGACCATGCCGTCCCCAACGCCATGCTTCCCATGGTGGCCCTGATTGCGATCGACCTTGCGTTCGTGGTCGGAGGAGCGTTCCAGACTGAGGTGGTCTTCAATTACCCAGGCATAGGATGGGAGACTGTCGAGGCAACGTATTCGAAGAACTATCCAATCCTTCAGGCGGCCTTCTTCCTCATCGCCGTTGCGGTCATTTTCGCCAACCTCATAGCGGACGTGCTCATGGTCTATTTGGACCCGCGGGTCAGACTGGAGGGATGAGCATGATGACTGTCGCCGCCGCTGGCTCTCAGGACGCCAAACAGGAACCGAAGATGAGGCCGATGGCTCTCTCCGAGCCCACGCGCGAGAAGATGCGTCTGATGCGGAAGAAGATCCGTCAGACATGGAGGATATTCAAGGGCAACCGCACAGGAATGCTGGGCCTCATCATACTGGCTTCGTTCCTGATCCTGGCCGTGTTCGCCCCCCAAATCATGACGATTCTTTCGTGGATCGGTGGGTGGAGCCACGGCTACGATCCGTTCGAGGTCCTCGGGCCTGAAGGCCAGGCGACGCCTCCTTCATCCGAGCACTGGCTTGGAACCGACCGGAGAGGATTCGATATATTGGCGAGGACGATCTACGGCACGCGTGTCTCCCTCGAGGTCGGGCTCGTCGCCACCGTCGTTTCGATGGGTTTGGGTTCCTTCGTCGGCCTGATGAGCGGGTTTTGGGGCGGATGGCGGGACGAGGTGCTGATGAGGATCACCGACGTTTTCCTCGTCATACCCTGGCTCGTTCTCATGATCGTCTTGGCAACGCTGTTGCCAGGAGGACCCAGCGTCGGAAAGGTCATCCTGGTCATCGGCATAACCGGTTGGTCGAGTACCGCCAGGATTGTGAGGGCCCAGGTGCTGTCCCTCAAATCAAGGTCGTTCATAGAGCGGGCCAAATCCATCGGGGCGGGCGACTACTACATCGTGAGGAAGCACATCTTCCCGAACGTGTTCCCCCTGGTGTTCGCGAACTCGATATTGACGATTGCGCTGTCCATATTGTCCGAGAGCACGCTGAGCTTCATTGGCCTGGGGCCGTCGCCCAGGTTGGTCGTGACCTGGGGCAACATGCTCGAGGATGCGGTGGACGCTGAGGCGATGTTCAACGGGCTTTATCTCTGGATTCTGGTCCCGGGACTCTGCATAGTGTTGATTGTACTCGGGTTCACGTTCCTGGGCTACGCTCTGGACGAGATATTCAACCCGAAGCTGAGGAAGCGCTGACCGTTATCCCCTGAACGCCCCCGAAAGGGTTATTAGAGCTATGCGATATGTCCGCGCAGACATATCGAGAGGGGAATCGCACATGGACATGCGTACAACCAAGATCGTGGCCGTCGTCGTCATCGCGGTGATCGTCGCGGCGTCCGCGGCGGCCTTCGTGCTGCTTACGAACGAGGAGACAGTCGTGCTCAAGGTCTACACTGCCGGGAGCCTTTCCGAGCCGTTCACGGACATGGAGGACGGAGGGGACCTGGAGGCTATCTTCGAGGAGTCACACAAGGGCGTCGACGTCCAGGTGACCTCCGGAGGGAGCGCGGACATGATCCGAAGGGTCACCGGTCTCAACCAGACCTGCGACGTCCTCGCGGTCGCCGACTACTCGCTCATACCGTCGATGATGATCAACGTGACCCCGAAGGCGGCTGATTTCAGCATCCAGTTCGCGAAGAACAGCATGATCCTCGCGTACACCGACCAGAGCGCGCACGCGGACGAGCTCACTGCGGGCAACTGGTTCGACATCCTCAGGATGGACGAAGTGAAGTTCGGCTTTTCCAACCCGAACGACGACCCCGCGGGATACCGCGCGCAGATGGTCATGCAGCTCGCGGAGCTGTACTACGACGATGCCTGGATATACGAGGACCTGGTGCTGAACAACACGAACATGATCGGAGTGGTGTACAATGCCACCGCGGACACACACACCATCCAGGTCCCGACCGAGCTGACCGTCACGAACGCCGACAAGGTCATGATAAGGAGCGCCGAGGTCGACCTCACGAGCGCCCTGGAGGCGGGCTCCATCGACTATCTGTTCATATACGAGAGCGTCGCCTACAGGCACGAATCCTCTGGCGAGAGGTACCTCGAACTTCCGAGGGAGGTAAACCTTAACGACACGGACGAGGCCGCCCTGTACGCGAAGGTCAAGGTGACACAGTTCGCGGACAGCACCAACATCAGCAAGATCAAGACCGTCAAGGGTAGCCCGATAGTTTACGGGGTGACCATACCCAACAACTGCGAGCAGTTCGACCTCGCGGTCGAGTTCATACAGCTGCTCCTCGGCGAGGACGGACAAGCTGTCATGATCGAAGCGGGTCAGGAAGCCATCTGGCCCGGCTACGCGGGGTGCTGGAAGGACGAGGTGCCAGAGGAACTCCAGACCTATATTGAATGAGGGATCGAGTCGTGAGGAGAAAAAGGGGACCGGACCTGCTGCTGGTGATGTTCTCCATCATAGGCGCGGTCCTGCTGGCCTTCATTGTGTTGCCCCTCGCCGCCACCGTCCTGCTGGGCGGCCCCGGCGACATCTTCGGGGCGTTCACGGAGCCTGAGGTCAGGTCAGCGATAGGCACCAGCTTCGCGGCCGCTCTGATCGCCACCGCGCTGTCGCTCGTGTTCGGGATACCGCTTGCATATGTGCTCGCGAGGGTGGACTTCCCCGGGAAAGGGGTAGTCCAGAGCGTTATGGACGTCCCCATCGTCATCCCGCACACGATATCCGGCATAGCCCTGTTGGTGGTGTTCGGCAGGATGGGCGTCCTCGGGGAGGGGCTTGATGCGGTGGGCCTGAGCCTGGAAGACCACCTGTTCGGGATAGTCCTCGCGATGATGTTCGTCAGCGCGCCCTTCGTGGTCAACCACGCCAGGGAGGGTTTCGAGGCGGTCGACGCGCGCCTGGAGGATGTTGCGCGGTCTCTTGGCGCCACCAGGTTCGAGGCCTTTCTGACCGTCACCATGCCCTTGTCGATATCATCCCTCGTGACGGGCGCCACCATGGCGTGGGCGCGCGCGGTGAGCGAGTTCGGTGCGGTGGTCATCATCGCGACATTCCCGAAGACCATCCCCACGCTCATCTACGAGAAGAACCTTCACACTGGCCTGAGCGAATCGATGCCACTCGCAGCCGCCCTGGTGCTGCTCTGCGTAGGCCTGTTCGTCCTGTTCAGGACCGTCATCTCCTTCTGGAAACGGCGCACGGAGGGGGCGGCATGATACGTGTCGAATCGCTCTCCTACAGGGCGGGCCAGTTCTCACTCGAGGACATCTCCTTCACGGTGGACAAGGGCGAGACTCTCGTCGTCCTTGGCCCTACGGGCGCGGGTAAGACCATCCTGCTCGAGCTGATCGCGGGCATGCGCACTCCGCGCGGAGGCACCGTGAGGTTCGACGATGTCGACCTGACCTACGAGCCCCCGGAGAGGAGGAAGGTCGGCCTTGTGTACCAGGACTACCTGCTCTTCCCGCATCTGACCGTGGCGGACAACATAGCGTACGGTCTGCGGGTCTCCGGGATGCGGTCGCACGAGGCCAGGGCCAAGGTGCGGGAGATCGCGCTCAAGTTCGGGATCGAGCACCTCCTCGAGAGGCGCACGAGGAACCTCAGCGGAGGGGAACAGCAGAGGACGGCAATCGCGAGGACGCTCGTCACGGAGCCCAAGATCCTGCTGCTGGACGAACCCTTCAGCGCGGTGGACCCGAACACCAAGGACCAGCTCATGCGGGAGATGTCCGACATGCTCGAATCGTTCGACATGCCGGTGATGTACGTCACCCACGACCAGGTGGAGGCGGCCGAGATGGCCGACAGGATCGCCGTCATGAACGAGGGGAGGATAGTCCAGATCGACACGCCCGAAGGCGTCTTCGCGGCCCCCAAATCGGAGTTCGTCGCGAACTTCGTCGGCATCAGGAACGTCCTCAGGGGGCAGGCGAGGAGGGTCGGGGACCATACCGTCGTCTCCCTGGGCGCAGCCGAGGTGTGCTCGTCCGCGGGCATCGAAGGAAAGGTCAATGTCACCATCCGGCCCGAGGACATCATCGTCTCGAAGGAGAGGCTGGTCTCCAGCGCGAGGAACTCCTTGTCGGGGAAGGTCATCTCGGTCTCGGAGAAGGGCCCGCTGGTGTTCGTGACGGCCGACTGCGGGACGCAGCTCACGGCCGCGATAACCAGGGAATCGTTCCGGGAGCTGAGGGTCACGGTCGGGGACACCATATACATGACCTTCAAGGCCTCAAGCGTCAACCTGTTCTGAGGGTCGAAGGGCACACAGGTTTCAGGCCGGACATGCACGCGGCGGTGATCAGGAACGGGATCCATCCAGCAGTCTATTAATAGTGTGAACTGCCATCCGAAGTTCGGAGTCCATACGCACAGCTAGCCAGACTGACAACGTGTCGGTATGGGCGGGCGTCGTCGACATCCTGGTGACTGAACATGACGGATACACGACATTGGAGTGACAGGACGGCCGCAACGTTCGTCGCAGCAATCGTCATCTCGATGGGGGCTGTTGGCCTGACGGCGAGCGCGGTCAACGCGTCGGCAGCGGAAGAATCGGTCCTGAGGATAGGGTTCACGCAGAAGATCGACCATCTGAACCCCCTTATCGGGATATCCGACTCCGCGTATGTGTTCTATGGGCTGGTATATGACAGCCCGCAGTGCGTGGGCAACGACTTCCAGGTGGTCGGGAACCTGGTCACGGAGACCAGGGCCGTACTTGTGAGCGATCCTGCCATGGTGGCGAGCGGAGAGCCCTATGGGGCGGTCTGGGAGTACACCATCACGGGGAACGCTAGCTGGCACGACGGCGAGCCTTTCACTATTGAAGACCTATTGTTCAACCTCAACGTGAACGCGCAGAACTACGAAGAGATGTGGACCAACCAGCCATACACATACTTCATGTCGCATGCCGAGGCGGTCGGTGAGGACACGGTCAGGGTGCACTTCTACGACCGTGAGACGGGCGAGCCCAAGGCCGCCGCGTTCGCCAAGATACTCGGCATGTCCTTGCTCCCCGAGCACAAGGTCGGCGGCATGGCAACCGCGTACCTTGCGTTCGATTGGCCCGGAGTGTTCGAGGATGAGACTCCAGTGGTCGTCGGCACCGGCCCGTTCATGGCCACGCCGGGCCTGTACGATGCCTGGGAGAACAACGAGCCGATATCCCTCGTCCGGAACCCGAACTACCATTGGACGGCGGACAAGGGCATGGAGATCAAGTTCGACAGAATAGAGATGCGTTTCTACTCCGATTCGGGAGCGATGGCGAACGCTCTCGAGGATGGCGAGGTCGATGTCATCCAGCTGCCGCCCGAGGAGTTCGATGCCCTCAACGGCAGGGTTGAGGCCGGGGAGCTTCCGGACATCGAGACCTTCCACGGGCTCAAGTGCACCAACTATTACACCGAGGTGGCCGTGAACATGAACGAGGACGGCCCGAACATGGCGCGGCTCGACCCCGCGGTCAGGCAGGCGCTCGCGGTCGCCACGGACAAGGAGCACATAGTGAGCGCGTTCTATCGCGGGTACGCCGAGCCTGGCGGAGCCATGATGTCGCCGATAGACGAGGAATGGTACTACCAGCCGACGGCTAGTGAGCTCTACTCCTACGACCTCGCAGCGGCCGGGGATATACTCGAGGCGGCGGGCTACGGATACCCCTACTCGGGCGCGACCGTGAGGGTGGCGACCAATGACAGCTTTGCCGTCCAGAGCGGCTTGGTGCAGAACGGGACCGAACTGCAGTTCCAGATGCTCATCAGGGCGGAGTTCCCCGAGGAAAGGGGCATCGCAGCCTACCTACAGACCCAGTGGGCGTCGATAGGCATAGACTTGAACTATGTTACGATGGAGGAGACCGAACTCGCCGTGGAAGTGTACAACTACGAGTACGATCTGGCGTTGTGGTACTGGAGCTCGGACATCGACCCCAACTACATGCTCTTCTGTCAGTCGGAGAATGCCTGGGACGGGTGGTCGGACAACATGTACTATAACGAGGCCTATGAGGAGAACTACTCGAAATCCGTCTCCGAGATGAACCCGACGCAGAGGAAGGAGTATGTGGACAACTGCCTCAGGATTCACTACCGCGATGCTGCGTACATCATACTGGCCTACAACTACCAGACTTACGCCTGGAGGACCGACAAGTTCACCGGATGGGGTGACTGGGAGGCCGACCCCGGCAGGAGCCTAGACAACTTCTGGACAGGGAACCCGCTCTGGTTCGACCTCGAGCCCGTCAAGTCCGGCTCGAACACGATGCTGTACCTCGCGATCGGGGGCGCCGTCGCCGCTGCGGCCGCAGCGGTCGTCGTCGTCAGGTTGAGGAAGATGCCGAAGAAGAAATGAGCGGCCCGGTTCCGCACGCCCCGCGTCGAAAGCGTTTTCCGCGTCGGGCGCCATGAGCCCGTCGGATGAACATGAGGATCCGGGAGTATGAAGGCGCGGACCGCGACCAGATGGTCCGTTTGGTCTCTTCGTTCAGGATGTCGGTCGACGCTCTCCGCGGCATCCGGGACGAGGTCGACATAGACTCCGCCAGTCAGGAGCTCGAGGACTACTTGAAGGCGGGCTTTCGCACGTTCGTCGCGCAAGATGACGGCGGCTCCCTCGCGGGCTTCATCGTGTGCAAGGTCGTGGACGGGGTGGTCTGGGCCGAATCGATTTACGTGGGCCCTGCCTCCCGGAGGGGCGGTGTCGGCTCGATGCTCTTCGAGAAGGCGCACGAGCTTGCGAGGGAGAACAAGCACGATACGGCCTATGCATGGGTCCATCCGAACAACGACGTCATAATATCCTTCCTGAAGCGCCATGGGTACGACGTCCTCAACCTTGTCGAGGTAAGGAGGGCGCATGAGAGTGAGAGACTCGATCAGACGGTCACGCTGATGCGCAATTCGTTCAGGTATTGAGGCGCAGAGCCCTCTACAAGGGACATGGCAGTCCCGGCTGGTTCACTGCCACCTGTCCGAAGCGTACGATTCGTGCTGGAAGTAGTACGCGACCAGGCCGAGGAACACAATCATCGTCACAACGACGGTCAGGAACGTGAAGACGTATCCCAGGGTCCCGTAGTTCGACACGTAGCGCTCATCAGCCCAGGGCACCAACCATTTCAGGACCGTGAGGTCGAATGCCACCACAGCTGCGGCGACAGCGACGATCGTGCGGCCTCTCCTTCTCGTATTGCGAATCTCGACGATGGCATCCAGGGTCCGGTCGTACATGTCCCTGTAAAGCATTCTGTTCGCCTGAGTCACCGTGTCGTCCTCGGACCACATCTTGACGTTCGCCACCCTCGCGAGGAGGTGCGTCAGGTCGTTCTTGGACGCGGCTATCTCGAACTCTACCTCCGCCGCCTTCATATGAGCGTCATCCACTGTCTCGAGGTTGTTGATGATGACGTCTTTGGTCAGGGCCAACCCCATCTTCTTGACCTGTTCGATCTCCACGAGCTCATGGACGACCAGCAGCGGGGTCTTGATGATCACATCCAGTCCGAAGTTCTGGTCGAAAGGCGAGTCGGCCTCGAACCATAGCACGAGGTCCTCGGGCGTCGTCTCGCATTCGTGGCCGTGCTTCCTGAGGAGGTCCTTTGCATCTCCGACGGCCCGTCTGATCTCAGGATCTAGTGCCATACAACATCCTCCGCCGTGCCACGAACCCGCAGTCCGCGCTTGATTCCCAGTTGTACTGGAAGGCCGTCTCATCCATTATCTTTTGTCATGATGGCTTCGCCTTGCTCTTCGGCGCACATGGAGTGCAATTTGGCTGGGCTGTCACACCAATGCCGGGAACGCGATGACTCTGCCCACCCCAGTCTGAGGGGGCCTAGGGATGTTTGCCTGGCAGGTTCTTGGAGATACGACTCCCTGCTATTGCAACGCCCAGGAAAGCCGCCACTAGCTCCACCCACCGGATGGTGGCGATGTCAGGCAGCTTCCCACCCCATGTGCCGCCGTACTCGATCCATCCGACGATCTCCTTGCCCGGGCCGAAGATGTAGGTGTCCAGGTAGTCACCCTCGACGCTCTGGTCAGGCGCTCGGCGCTTGGACTTCAAGTACTCGATTCGGTCGAACGTGTCCTCCTCACCCTCCACGTAGGGCTCGTCCTCCGCAAGGAAGAGCCTGGTCTGCTCCCCAAGGAGGGTGCCATTGTACTTCACCGGGTCATGGAACTGCTCGGATGTGTACTGGATGCGCTTCATGGCCGTCCACATGCCCGGCTGCATCCCGGCCATGGCCTCGTACCTGTAAATTCGGTCGTGCTGGTCCCAAAGTCCCAGTGTCATATCCTTGAGGCGGAATTCCTTATAGATCAGGTCCGCGGCGGCTTGGACCAGTTCCCTTTCGTCGGCACGTCCCCCGAGGCTCCTCTCGACCAGCTTCTGCAGGACGTCGACGTGCTTCGTGCAGGTTTCCCTCTTGCCGTATGCATAATCGAACTTCATCTTGCGGGCGATCTCCGTGTAGTCAACGGTCTCCTGACGCACGGTGTCCGCGCTGACTGTTGGCACGGGTTTGGCAGTCCGCGCCTCTTGCATCGAGGCCCCGCAGCGAGGGCATTTGTCCGTCGTTTGGCTATGCTCAAATCCGCAGCTCGCACATTGCATGTTTGATGCCCGTCACACGGTGATGGCAAACGATGCTATGATTCTTTCGAGGAGGGGCGTGGCTGATGTCGACAACGTGTGGCATCGACGTCATTGATTCCTTTGCGGCCCTGTTGCAGAACTCCAATGATTGATATCTCTCACTCAGAGCCAGTCGAACTGAGTCGGACCGGCAATGCCAGATTCACGCACCGTTTTCCGCCCTATGTCTCGCCGCTTCATCCCCCACCCTCCTGTCAGGGTGCTGATCATGC
>Ga0315293_10000123_pt1 | contig 63559 bp, 60 predicted proteins | sample YL17G13_20_MG_FD_203071 | JGI IMG/M metagenome (GOLD analysis project Ga0315293, IMG submission 203071) | Sediment microbial communities from Yellowstone Lake, YNP, Wyoming, USA - YL17G13_20 | ecosystem: Environmental > Aquatic > Freshwater > Lake > Sediment | place: USA: Wyoming | collected... | reverse complement strand
CAAAACCCATGTTGAGAAAGATTGCTGAGATTGCCTCAAAGGTAAATATTGATGGTCAGGTATCTTTGGAAGAACATATGGGTTGTGGAATTGGAGCATGTTTGGGGTGTGTTTGTAAAATAAAAACCAACCTGTCTGCGTGCCTGCCTGAGCGAGGACGCTCGCAGTCAGGTAACGCACAGGCAGAAGAAAAGAATAATAATAAAGAAGAATATGATTATAAAAGAGTCTGTGTAGATGGGCCGGTCTTTAAGGCTAACGAGGTGATATGGGATGACTAAAAAACCCCGATTAGAGGTAGAGGTGGGAGGAATAAGGATGAAAAATCCAGTGATGACCGCCTCAGGGACTTTTGGTTATGGCGAAGAGTTTTCTCCCTTTATTGATTTGGATAAATTGGGAGCAATAGTATTAAAAGGAATTAGTCTAAAACCGAAAAGGGGAAATCCACCTCCTCGAATTATAGAAACTCCCTCTGGCATCCTCAATGCTATTGGTTTACAAAATGTAGGAGTAGAAGTTTTAATTAATAAAAAATTACCCTATCTACAAAAATTTACTACTCCGGTAATAATAAATATTTCTGGGGATACCCTTGAAGAATATGTTGAATTAGCCCGAAAGTTAGATAATATTTCTCAAGAAAAAGGGATTGCCGGTCTGGAGATTAATATTTCCTGCCCTAATGTCCAAAAAGGAGGAATAGTTTGGGGAACCGAAGCTCAATTAACTTATAAAGTGGTAAATAATATTCGGAAAGTCACTACTCTTCCCCTTATTGTAAAATTATCTCCCAATGTGACAGATATTAAAGTAATTGCTCAAGCGGCAGAAGAGGCTGGAGCCGATGTTCTATCTTTAATAAATACCTTAGTCGGAATGGCTGTAGATGTCAGCTTAAGAAGACCTAAATTAGCTAATATCAGTGGTGGGCTATCTGGTCCGGCGGTAAAGCCGGTAGCTCTGTGGATGGTATGGCAGGTTTTCCAGACCGTAAATATCCCTATAATTGGGATGGGCGGAATAATGAAGGCTCAGGATGCCCTGGAATTTATAATTGCTGGGGCGAGAGCAGTAAGCATAGGGACCGCAAATTTAGTTAATCCCAAAGCAGCAATAGAAATTATAGAAGGAATAGAAGAATATCTGGTAGAGAATAAAATCAAAGATATAAATGAATTGGTAGGTAGCCTAAAGATTTAAAATAAAAGATAGGAGGGAAAATAATGAAATTATCCGCACGGGAAAGATTGGTCCTGGCCCTTGATGTAAATAACTTTAAAAAAGCAGAGGAATTGGTTGATAAATTGACTGATTATGTGGGGGTTTTTAAAATTGGGAATCAACTCTTTACTGCTGAAGGGATTAAGGTTATCAAAATGGTACAGGAGAAAGGAGGTAAAGTTTTTTTAGATTTAAAGTTTCACGATATTCCCAACACCGTTGCTCGAGCAGCGGAAGTAGTTAGCAAATTAGGGGTAAATATTTTTGATATCCATACTTCCGGTGGATATGAAATGATGAAGGCTACAGTAGAAGCAAGTAAAAAATTAAGTTTTGCTTTAGGTATCAGCAAACCTTTGATTTTAGGAGTGACCTTACTTACCAGCATTAATCAAGAAATATTAGAAAAAGAAATCGGCATAAAAAAAAGTTTAGAAGAACAAGTGGTTCATTTAGCTAAATTAGCGGAAGCTGCTGGTCTTGATGGAGTGGTGGCTTCTCCCTGGGAGATTAAAGCGCTCAGAGCTGCCTGCGGGGAAGGTTTTGTGATTTTAACTCCCGGCATACGTCCGGTCTGCCTGTGCGTTACACGCAGACAGGCTGATAAATCTGATGATGACCAGAAAAGGATAATGACTCCCCAAGAAGCCATAAAATTAGGGGCTGATTTTATAGTAATAGGAAGGCCCATAACCAATGCCACCAATCCAGTAAAGGCGTCTCAAGAAATTTTAAAAGAAATGGAGGAAATTTTAAAAGATGGTTATTAATACTGAGGAGGTAATGAGGAAATTTGAAGAAGCAGGAGCAATTCAAAAAGGACATTTTAAATTAACTTCAGGTGTGCATAGCGATATTTATATTCAATGTGCTCAAGTTATGCAGTATCCAGAATTTATGAATAATTTATGTAGCGAGTTAGGAAAAAAATTTAGAGGTGATGACGTTGATGTAATTGTGGGACCTGCCGTGGGTGCTATTATTATGGCTCATGTAATGGCTCGAGTTTTAGGACCCTGGGTTAGGGCAATTTTTACGGAAAGAGAAAATGGAAAGATGACTTTAAGACGTAGTTTTAAGATAAAAAAAGGAGAAAAAGTTTTGGTGGTGGAAGATGTCACTACCACAGGGAGTTCGGTAAAAGAAGTTATAGATATAGTAAAAGAAAGGCAAGGGAAAGTGGTAGGAGTAGGAGCATTAATTGATCGTAGTGGAGGAAAGATTGATTTTGGAGTTAAGACTCAAAGTTTATTGACTTTAGACATCAAGACTTATTTACCCGAAGTATGCCCTTTATGCAAAAAAGGAATTCCGGCAGTTAAACCAGGGAGTCGAGATCTTTAAAGCAATGGTTAATATTTAAAGAGGTTAGAATAATTAAAAATTAATTTTAAATTTATATATCAATATATAATTTAATGTTATAATATTTTAAAAAATGGATAAAATATACTTGCAGTTTTATAATATCCGGAAAGAGATTAAAGATATATGAATTTAAATGAAATACCTAAATTAAGAATAGGTGATTTAAAGGCCAGCCTTCCTATTGTTCAAGGGGGAATGGGCGTAGGTATTTCTTTGTCAGGCTTAGCTTCAGCAGTGGCTAACCAAGGTGGCATTGGGGTTATTGCGACGGCAGGTATTGGTATGCTTGAGCCTGATTTTGCCACAAATTTTAGTGAAGCAAATAAAAGAGCCTTAAGAAAAGAGATAAGAAAAGCAAAGAAAATGACCAGAGGAATTATAGGTGTAAATGTAATGGTCGCTCTTTCTGATTTTTATGATATTATAAAAGTTGCAATAGAAGAAGAAGCAGATTTAGTTTTACTGGGAGCAGGGCTTCCCTTAAGAAATCTTAAAGTATTACTTCCCGATAAATTAAAAGAAAATAAAACTAAGGTTATTCCTATAGTTTCATCAGCCAGAGCAGCTAAAGTTATATTTCAATATTGGCAAAAAAATTACCAGCATGTACCTGACGGTGTGGTTGTTGAAGGACCATTGGCTGGCGGACATCTGGGCTTTAAAAAAGAGCAGATTAATAATTCTAGTTTTTCACTGGAAAAGTTATTGCCCGAAATAATTTCGGTGATAAAGACCTATGAGGAGCATTCTAATAAAAATATTCCAGTAATTGCTGCCGGAGGTATCTATACCGGGGCGGATATTTATAAATATATTCAATTGGGAGCTCAAGGAGTGCAGATGGCCACTAGATTTGTAGCTACTTATGAGTGTGATGCTTCCTTAAAATTCAAAGAAAATTATTTAAAATGTAAAAAAGAGGATTTGATTATAATTGATAGCCCGGTTGGCTTACCTGGTCGAGCAATCAATAATAAATTTCTTGAAGAAGTATCAGCTGGGATTAGGAAACCTTTTAAATGTCCCTGGAGGTGTTTAAAGACTTGTAATTTCGAAAATTCACCTTATTGTATTGCCCTCGCTCTAACTAATGCTCAACAAGGAAAACTTGAGGATGGATTTTCTTTTGCCGGAGCTAATGCCTATCGCGTGAAAAAAATTATCTCAGTTAAAGAGCTTATTAATACATTAGTAGAGGAATATAAAACGGCTTCATCATTTTTTTATCAGATACATTCGAAGGAGATTTAAAGCGCGGCGGGAGGCTCTTAAACGGATTTGTTGCCGATTTCCGAATAACTGGTGTTTCTGGATAAGAGTCTTTTTACCATTAGCTAAAGCCATATAGACCAGCCCTACTTGCTTCTTTTCAGTGACCCCTCCCGGACCAGCGATACCGGTAATACTTATTCCAATATCACTGTAACAGCACTTTCGTACCCCTTCTGCCATTAAACGAGCTACTTGTTCGCTTACTTCGCCGTATTTTTTAATTATTTCCGGAGGTACTTTTAACAGCTCTTCTTTGATTTTAGCGTTATAGCTTATTACTCCACCTTGAAAATATCCAGAGCTTCCCGATATATTAGTAATCATTTCTCCTAACATACCTCCACTGCAGGATTCCGCTACAGCTACTTTGATATTCTTTGCTTTTAATAGATTTCCCACGACTTCTTCTAAGCTCTGTTGATCAGTTCCATAAACATAATCACCTAATATTTTAATTAATTGATTAGATGAAAATTGTAACAGTTGATCTACTTCTTTTTCGGTAGGGGCTTGGGTAGTTATCTGGATCTGGATATCTTCCGGATTAGCATAGATACCAAAAGAAAAATTAGTTTGTTCATTTATATAATTACGAATAAGTTCATTAACTGATGACTCTCCAAGACCAGTAATTTTTAAAGTTTTTGACTTTTTAATTACAGAAGGTGGAAATTTTTCTTTTAGATAAGGGATAAGATTTTCTTCTATCAGCTTCTTCATTTCATAAGGGACACCAGGGAAAGAAGATATAATTTTATTATCTTTTTCCAGAATCATAGCCGGGGCAGTGCCATATTTATTGATAATTACTTTTGCTCCTTCTGGAAGGTAAGCTTGTTTAAGATTACTTGGTGAAAATTTTATTTTTATGCTATGGAGAATCCTTTTTAAGTTTTTTTCAGCTTCTGGAGTTTTTATTAGCTTAAGGTGTAAAGTTTTAGCAATAACTTGGTAGGTAATATCATCTTCCGTAGGTCCTAATCCACCGGTAGTAATAATCAAATCAGAACGACTAAGAGCTTTTTTTAGAAGAGATAAAAGCATTTTATGATTATCGCCAACTGCTGAAATATAATTTAGGTCAATACTGAGTTCAGCTAATTTTTGAGCAATAAAATTAGCGTTGGTGTCGGTGATTTGCCCTCTTAATATTTCACTGCCTATACTGATAATTTCTGCTTTCATTGATTTATTTACTTCTCCTTCATTGATCGATTATATTTTATTTATTATATCTTTAAAATTTAAAGAAAGAAAGAAAAAAAGGTGAGGATTCCGGGAAAATAATTAAAAAATCATGGAAAGAGTGGTTAAAAAATTAATTTTGGTGTATTATAGTATTGTAATTGCCAGTAATTTAAAATAATAGAAGTAGAAAATAAAAGTAAAGGGGAGAAAAGAATGGGTATAACAGATATAATTTCAAGAGTCATGGATTCTAATCTCTATTTAGGAGCGTTAATTATTTTTTTATGCAGAGTTATAGATGTGACTATAGGGACCTTTAGAATTCAGATGATAATGAGAAGAAGAAAGCTTGCTTCCGCTATGCTTGGTTTTTTTGAAGTTATGATCTTTATCCTCATTGTAAGTAAGGTAATACAGGATATCGGCAATTGGCTTAATATCGTAGCTTATTGTGGGGGTTTTGCCACCGGAAATATAGTCGGGATATATATAACGGATAAATTATCTAAAGAATTAATTTCAGTAGGAATTATTTCCAAGAATAAATGGCAAGAGATTGAACAGAAACTTCGGGATGAAGGGTTTGGAATTACTCGAAATATAGGGTATGGTAAAGACGGGGAAGTGCAAGTTTTAAGAGTTGTATGTGAAAGAAGTTACTTCACTAAGGTGAAAGAGATATCTATGGAGTATGATCCTAAAGCCTTTATCACTTCCTATCTCTTAGATGAAAAATATGGTGGCCAGATGTATGAAGTAAAAAGCAAAATTTTATGAAGGTAAAATTTATTATATCAGGTCTATATTTGAGCGAGTTGATGACTAACTTTGGTCAGATATAAAGATCTATTTCTATTTATTCCAGAGGAGTTTTAAATGTCTGGGTTTATCAATATCCAAAGCGATTTCTGGAGGAGAGAGGATAGCCTTCCCTTTATAACCCCCTAATAATTCAGGAACTTTCTTTTCCAAATCTTGGATAGATAAATATTTTCTTAAGTATTTTAAGGCGATTTGAGCTCCTAAGAGTCGAGCCATTTTTAAGGGATGTTTCCTGAAACAAATAAAATCATTGATTATTTCTCCAAAATTAGTGATAATCCGAGGATTTATTAAAAGAATATTTCCTCCCGTAAAAGACCCCTCAATAAGATTAGCATAAACTCTTCTTAAATCTGAAAAAGGATATGATTTTTGATAAATTTCTTTATCAATGATAGGATAATAAATATCAAAACCTGGACATTTATAACACTCTTCTATAAAATAATTGATATGTTTTTCGGTTATTAAGGGGATATCACAAGTTGAGATTAATATTAATGGATCTTCTTTAAGGGGCAAAATTCCTGATTTCAAAGTATCAAAAATAGTTTGACCATCGGAAATGGTTAGATAAACTGAATCTTTAACTAATTCTTGCACTTCTTTTGGACCTGCTACCACAATTTTATTGATATATTTTGTTTTTTTTAAAGATTCTAAAATATAGAAAATCATAGGTCTTGGCTGAGGGGGAGATCCAATTTCAATTAAAGCTTTATTTTCTATTCCGGTAAATTTTCTTAGGCTTATTTTGGTTTTTCCTCCCGCCAATAACAAGACATTTATTTTTTTTAGCATAACTTATTAATCCCAATCCCTTATAAAAGAATTAATTTAATTTTCCAATTTTATTATATAATAAAAACAATAACAAAACAAAAGGAGAGAAAAATTTATGCAGGAAATATCTTTTAAATATAATATTTTTTTAACTGCCTGGGGATGGGTAGGGTTTGTTGCTGGTCAAGAGGGCTTAAGGATTTTAGTTTTACCTGAAGAGAGAAAAGAGGACGTTCTTTTAAAAATAAAAAAAGAATTAAAATGTAATAATCTTATCGAAGAGAAGGGAGGATGGGAAGATTTAATTAAAGATATAAGAGAATATTTTACAGGCAAGAAAGTTGATTTTTCAGATTGGCAGTTAGATCTGGATGAATATACAGATTTCCAAAAAAGTATTTTACAAACAGTTAAAAAAATACCTTACGGGAAAATCCAGACATATAAAAAGGTGGCAGAGGCAGCTAATTATCCGAAGGCTTATCGAGCAGTTGGAAATACAATGCGGAATAATCCTTTACCCTTAATTATACCCTGTCATCGGGTAATAAAAAGCGATGGTACTTTGGGGGGGTTTTCTGGAAAAGAAGGGATTGCTTTAAAAAAGAAAATGTTAGATTTAGAATCTGACTCTTTTTAGCACGGGAAGCTATTTGACTTTGAATTTAACTATTTTCTCCAGAATCCTGGAACTAATAAAACTAAGACAGTATATAGTTCTAATCGACCTAATAGCATACATATAGTCAGGGTAATTTTACCTAAAGGTGGTATAAAACCATAGTTTTGAGATGGCCCAACCAGGCCAAGACCTGGGCCTACATTTCCTAAAGTAGCTGCAACTGATGACATCGCACTTAATATATCCAGGCCTAATATAGACATTATGAAAGTAGAGATTACAAAAATTAAAATATATAGAAAGAAAAAACTAGTAATATAATTCATGGTATCTTCTGAAACGATTTTATTTCCCACTCTAATTGGTGTAACTGCCCGAGGATGAATTAGCTTATGAAAATCTCGATTAGCTTTTTTAAAGAGAAGTAAAATACGAATATTTTTAATAGCTCCTCCCGTTGAACCTGCACATCCACCTATAAACATTAAAATTAGTAAAATGCATTTAGAAAATGCTGGCCAGGTATCATAGTCGGTGGTAACGAAACCGGTAGTGGTGAGAATAGAGACAACTTGGAAGGAAGCATATCTAAGTGCAGTAAAGATTGAGTTATAAATGTACACTCTTAGTTCAGTAGTAATAGCCAGGATAGCAATCAGAACTACTCCTCCGTAAAAAAGGAATTCTTTATCTTTGAATAAACTTTTTATATTTCCATGAAGGACTTGATAATGTAAGGTGAAATTTGCTCCGGCTACAAACATAAAGAAGGTTATAATAATTTCAAAGACCGGATTATTATAAGCACCTACACTTAGATTTTTAGGGTTAAAACCTCCCGTGGCCATAGTTCCAAACATATTAGTAAGGGCATCAAATAAAGGCATTCCGGTAAAATATAAACATCCAACCTGCAAAGCAGATATTATGATATAGACTTGCCATAAAAGTTTAGCAGTTTCTTTGATTCTTGGTTTTAATCTATCTTTTTCAGGTCCGGGTGCTTCTGATTTAAATAATTGTACTCCTCCTGCTCCTAATGCCGGGAGGATAGCTACCACCAGAACAATAATGCCCATACCGCCCAACCATTGAATGAAATCTCGCCAAAAGAGGATGGATAGAGGAATTCCTTCAATAATAGTAAGCACCGAAGCACCAGTAGTAGTAAAACCGGACATAGTTTCAAAGTAGGCGTCTATAAAATTAGAGAAAGTTCCTGCCAATAAAAAAGGGAGAGATCCAAACCCAGCAGCCAATATCCAACCTAAGGTAACTACAGTAAATCCTTCTTTGATGCCGATAGGATCTTTTGAAGGAAAAGATTTCCACAACAAAAGACCACTTAAAGAAGTAATAGACATAGAAAGTATGAACGTATTAATCACTGCTTCCTTATAGTAAATGGCATATAAAAGAGGAAACAGCATACTTAATCCTAAAAAAAACAAAAGACTACCTAAGGTATTTAGCACAATCTTATATTTCAATCTTAACTCTTTTCACCATCGAATATTTTTTCTATTTTCTTTATATCAGACGATAAAGCAAATATAATTATTTTGTCTTGAGCTTGAATAGTATCATCACCATGAGGGATAATTACTCTATCTTTACGAATAACGGCACCGATAATAGAATTTTTAGGCAGATTAGCATTTCTTAGTGGTTTATTAATAATTTTTGAGTTAGAATGAACCATCAATTCGATGACTTCCGCTTTTCCTTCTTTTAATAAAGTTAAAGAAACAATTTCCCCTCTTCGAATAAATTGTAATATTGCAGAAGTAGTGATTATTCTGGGATTTACTACAGCATCTACTCCAATTTTTTCCAGTATTGGAATATAATTGGATCTATCTATTTTAGCAATTACTTTTTTTGTGCCCAAGTGTTTGGCTAATAAGGCTACTAAAAGATTATCTTCATCATATCCGGTAACCGCGACGAAACCATCAGTGGTTTCTATACCTTCCGATTTTAAAAGATCAATGTTGGTGCCATCTCCATTTATTATTAAGGAATGAGGAAGTAGACCAGCGATTTTATCACATTTTTCTTTATCTCTTTCAATCAATTTAGTATTAATGCCAAGTTTTGCTAATATTAAAGCTGTTTGAATAGCAATTCTGTTTCCTCCCAAAATCATCACATTTTGCATATCCAGTGGTATCTCGTTGAAAAATTTATTTAACCCTGAAAAATTGCCTTTTTCAACCAAAACATATAAATTATCCCCTAAAATAATTTTTTCTTCTCCATCAGGAATAATTATCTTATCATTTCGATAGATAGCAGCAACTAATACAGGGTATTTAAAGCTAATATTTTTTAGTTGCTGATTGAGAAAAGGAAAATATTCTTCAATTTTGAATTCAATAAGTTGAACTTTTCCCTCAGCGAAATCCTGTACTTGAGAAACATTTATTGGTGATTTAAATAATTTAACTATTTCTTTCGCGGTAGCTCTTTCTGGGTTAATAGCAAAATCTATTCCTAATTTTTCTCTGGATAAGATACTGGTGTGCAGATATTCAGGGTTTCTGATACGAGCGATTTTTTTAGGTACACCAAATTGTTTAGCTATCATACAGGCTAACATGTTTACTTCATCGCTGCTGGTTACGGCAATCAACATATCTGTTTGTTTAATTCCAGCTTCCTCTAAAGTGAGTACATTAGCTCCATTACCTAAAATAGTGAGTACATCTAAATTATTTTGAGCAGACTGCCGGATCGAATCATCTTTTTCGATTAAGGTTACGTCATGGTTTTCCGAAGAAAGAGTTTTAGCTATTTGACAGCCGACTTTTCCTGCTCCTATGATAATTATTTTCAAAAAAATTCACCCCTTTTACTTTCTCTAAAAATATTTTATTTTTGGAAATTTTTATTAAACTAAAAAAAGAGAAACTATTTTATCTTTAGTTTCTCCATTATTAATGCTATATTTATAAATTTATTCTACCTCCAACGCTTACGGGGTGAGCTGACGGATTTGAGCTGAAAGGATTGCTCTACTTATTATTTAAATAAGATTCACCCCTCTGCCTGTGCGTTGCCTGTCTGCGTGCGTACACGCACAGGCAGGCAACGCAGACAGGTGAATTTTGGTTCCCCCGTTTCTCCATTGGAAAATTCAGCGTAAAAAAGATGCACCTTTTTTATGTTAGAATTTTATACTGTTTTTGGCAATTTGTCAAACGCACCAGGTGCGTGGTTCAGGACATACTATACAATTTTTAATTTACCAGTAAACTTATTATTTAGAGATAAATTATAATAATTAGCAAAATAATTTCTAAAAATGGTTAATTTAGGGAATAATATTAAGTAGAAAAGATCTATTTATAAATTTAGCGGGAATTCCCCATCTGTTAAGGTGGAGATGAGAGCAAATTACCGGTAAACCGGGACAGATAATAGTAACTGTTCCAGCAGATAAATATGAACCATCCCAGAGCTGGATAGTAGAGATGATAAAAGGAGCATCAATAAGATAAACTTGGTTAGGGGTGCCTTTCGACCAATTTTTGTAGATTTTATTAATTTTTTATTCTTGACAGCCATGATAGTTTGGAGTATAAATAAGTGTAGAAAAAAGTTGACCAAATTAGCATGAAAAAAGGGAAAATAGATATGCCAAACTATAATTTTGAATGTCAGGATTGTCAGGAAGCCTTTGAGGTTAGAGCAACTATTAAGGAGATGGAAGAAGGTAAGATATTCTGTATAAAATGCAACAGTAAAAATATTAAAAGGATTTTTAATGGTTTTGGATTCTGTTCCGGAAAATCTTCTTCCTCGATGAATTCAAGTTCCAGTTCCTGTAGCTCTTGTTCATCGGGTAGTTGCTCCACTTGTGGAGGATAGAAAAGAACGAAAAGTTATTAATACATAAAATATAAAAAGGTAATAGTTTAAAAAAGACTGTTACCTTTTTTATTTTTTTAAAATAAAAAATATTTTTTAAAAAGTTTGCAGGAATTTAGGTTTGGTTTGGAGAATAATTATAAAAAAGGGGGTAAGGTAAATGTCGGTTATGAGGATAAAAAATATTTTTAGGATTGAATTATGGTTATTTGTATTGATCTGTTTAATGGTCTTCTCGGCAGTAGGTCAGGGAGAGGAATTAGCACCGGATTCAGAATATTTACAAAAAATTGCTCTAGGTAAAGATATTCTGAAAAAAAATCTTTTTCAAGAGACTAATTTTTTCGTTCCTCAGGACGAGAAAGTAGTTGCTTGGTTCAGGTTTTCTTATGATTCAACGGAAAAATTTGTCCTGAGGTGGGAATGGATTACCCCTCAAGGGACATTGTATCATCGAGGAGAATTGGAGATGGAAGCTGGCAGCTATACTAATTATCGTACCTGGTACTGGATAAAGATTAAGGAGGGGTATGCCTCTAAATTGCCTGGAGAGTGGAAGATAAGAGTATACCTTAACGATATTTTTTTAGGGGAGAGGAACTTTTTTATGGTAGGATCCCTTTAAATTAAATTTCTGATAATCTGACCATATTTATATTATTTAAAAAATTAAAAGTAAAAAATTACAAAATTTATGAAAAGAAATTTAAACCTATTGCTGATTAATCCCTGGATTTATGATTTCACTGCTTTTGATTTTTGGTCCAAACCATTAGGGTTACTTTATATTGCCAGTATTTTAAGAGAACAAAAATATATAGTAAATTATATAGATTGTATGGATCGTTATAATCCAAAAATATTAAAATTACAACAGAGAGAATTTCCTAAAAAGGATGAGTTTGGAAGAGGGGCTTTCTACAAAGAGGAGATAAAAAAACCTGAAATTTTAAAAGATATACCCCGCCGTTTCAGCAGATATGGAATTACGGAAGATATTTTTTTAAAGGAATTAGAGAAGATATCCCAGCCCCAGGCAGTTTTAATTACTTCAATTATGACTTACTGGTACCTCGGGGTGTTCAAGGTAATAGAGATAATTAGAGAGATTTTTCCTCAAGTTCCTATAATCTTAGGTGGGATTTATACTACTTTATGTTATGAACATGCCTGTAAATTTTCAGGAGCTGATTACCTAATAAAAGGGGATGATATAAAATATTTACTGCAAATATTAGAAGATATTACTGGAAATAAATCCGATTATACTAAATATGAAAAAGGACTGAACTATTTCCCTTATCCGGCCTGGGATCTCTATCCTAATCTTGATTATCTCTGTATTTTATCTTCTCGGGGTTGTCCTTTCCGCTGTAGCTATTGTGCTTCTTTTAGAATAAACCCGAAGTTAGAACTTAGAAATCCAGCTAAAGTAGTTAAAGAGATGACCTACTGGAATAAAGAAAAGAGAGTAAAAGACTTTGTATTTTATGATGATGCCTTGTTGATAAATCCGAAAGATAATTTTTTGGTTATATTGGATGGATTGATTTATAAAAAGATTAAAGTTCAGCTTCATACTCCTAATGGGATTCACGCCCGAATGATTAATGAAGAAATTGCCAGTAAGATGTACCAGGCGGGAGTAGAGACTATCAGGTTAGGTTTTGAGACTGTAGATTTCCTAACCCAGTCAGAGACCGGGGGGAAGATAACTAATCCTGAATTTAAAAAAGCAGTAGATTGTCTTTTAAAAGCAGGATTTAAAACCTCCCAAATTGGAGCTTATCTTTTAATAGGATTACCCGGGCAAGATATTAAGCAGATTATAGATTCTATCCGTTTTGTGATAGATTGTGGCGCTCATCCTCGTTTAACCAAGTTTTCAGCTATTCCGGGAACCAAAATCTGGGATAAAGCGAAATCTTATTTTAAATTGGAGGAAAATGTCGACCCTCTCTTTCATAATGATGCTCTTTTACCCTATTTATCACCCGATATTACTAATAAAAACTATCAGCAGATAAAATCTATAGTAAAATATAATAGTATAAACTCAAATATGTTATAATCATTATAAACAGTATAATAATATTTTCCGAATATAATAATTGGAGGTGATTGAAAAGCTAAGAAAATCCAAGACCATGCCCTAAGGAAAAAGTAAAAAAGTAAAAGCGAAAAAATAGCATAAATAGATTAACAAATGTGGATATTAACTAAAGTATTCAATATTACAAAGGAGGAGAAAAGAATGGAACTACTAAGAGTCTCATCTAAATCAAATCCAAAAGCTGTTGCTGGTGCCTTATCAGGGGTAATAAGAGAAGAAGGTAAAGCAGAATTACAAGCTATAGGAGCAGGTGCAGTAAATCAGGCAGTTAAGGCAATTGCTATTGCTCGAGGATTTACCGCCACCAGTGGTGTTAACTTAGTTTGTATACCTGCTTTTGTAGATGTTGAGATTGAAGGAGAAGAAAGGACAGCAATTAAATTTATAGTTATGCCCGGATAAAAAGTAAAAGATTAAAACAATATTACTATTTTAGATATTTAAGAAAGATTAGCAAGGTATTGGAAAAGTTGGTTTAAAATCAGAAAGAATATTTTAAATTTTTAGTAATTTAAACCAGAGGGAGATTGGAATCATTAAGAATAAAAGGAGGTAAGAATTGAAATGGATAAAGATATAAAAAAGAAAGAAAAAGAAGTAATAAATCCGGATGAAAAGACCGAAAAAGTACTTCAAGAAGAGAAGAACGAAAAGATGAAAGAAGAGCATAAAGAAATACAGAAAGAAGAAAAAGTTGAAGCCAAAGAAATATTGGGGGAAGTAAATATTGTCCCAGAGGTGATAGCCACCATAATCAGTAGAACTGTTATTGGAATAGAAGGTGTAGCGGGATTAGCTACTCACAGCAAAGGAGGGATAGGAACTTTACTGGGGACCAAAGAGTTAGAAAAAGGGATAAAAGTTGATCTTAGAGAAAATAAAGAAGTTTCTACTATTATTTCAGTTATTTTAGAATATGGTTCCGTAATAATTCAGGTGGCTAATGAGATACAGAAAAAAGTAAAAAATGAATTGGAAACCAAGACCGGTCTTAAAGTTACTGGGGTGAATGTAAATATTCAGGGTGTGCATATAGAAGAGAAGAATCAATAAGTTATATTATAAAAAAGGCCTATTAAGCTAATATATAACACTTAATAGGCCTATTAATAATTAAATTTACAGATAAAATAATTAAAAATTTTTATTATTTTACCTTCTCTTTTAACTCTTTACCTGCTTTAAAGAAAGGCACGTTCATAGCTTTTACGGAAATTTTATCACCAGTACGCGGATTTCTGGCTATTCGAGCCGCTCTTTTTCTGATACCAAAAGTACCAAAACCTACCAATCTAGCTGCATCACCTTTAGCTAAACAGTTAGCAATATTTTCCAATACACATTCAACGGATTTTTTAGCTTCTCGTTTGGTAATGCCAATGTCATTTGCAACCATATCGATTAATTCGCCTTTATTCACTATTTACACCTCCTTTCATTTTTTTCAGCAAAATGATATAAACTATAAAGATATAGATAAAATATAAAATGTTGAGTTACTATTACTTATATATTATACGACAAGTATTTTAAAAATCCTTCTTTTTAATACATTTTTTTTATTTTTTTAAAAATATTTTTTATGTTTTACATTTATTTTAATAAATAAAGATAAATTTGCCACCCAAAAACTGATGCAATGGTTTTAAAAAATGAAAACTGCAGTAATTATATATAAAATTTATATATATTTCAAGTAGAGGAAATTTATGAAAACTTTATAAAAATTTATTGAGATTAAAAAGTATTCTGGTACTTGGCTATGAAAAACGATTTATTGATAAAACATTAATTTTATAATAATCTTATTTTAAGGATAAATTTTAGTTATTTTTTATGTTATAATAAACATAAGAAGATACACGGGAGGGATGGAAGCCAGAAGTCAGAAGACAGAAGACCGATAATGACTATCGACTATGTATTATATAATACTAAATAAATAGGAGGATTTTAAAATGTCAAAAAATGTATTTTTTTTGAAGAGAAGTAAGATATTAGTTTGTGTTTTTACCACCTTATTGATTTTTCTTTGCTTGGCTATTATAGGGATTAGTTATGCTCAAAGTGTAGAAGAGACAGAAAAGATGAAAAGTATTCAAATTATCAATCCTCATCCTGAGTTTTCCCTGAGGTTATGGTTGGATAAGGCCACAGGGGCTACCTATAACCCTGGTGAAAAAATTAAAATTTTCTTCCAGGTTTCCAGAGATTCCTTTGTAACCTTATATAACTATGATACTGAAGGCAGAGTAAAAATTATTTTTCCTAATAAATATTCACCGCATAATTTGGTAAAAGCAGGAGAAGTTAATACCTTTGAAGGGCAAATTGACCCTTTTGCTCAACCGGGGATTGAGTATGTTCAGGGATTTGCTACCACTAGACCTAGCCCTACAGGGTTAATTCCAGAATTAAATAAAGATTATAAAGCCTTTACCCACCAATTTAAAGGTATAATCCAACCTTTACCTCCCACAGATTGGGTTACGAGTAACCTATTAAGTTATAACATAACCCCAATTATTCCGCCTCCTAATTATGGTAGAATTTTCGCGATATCTAACCCACCAGGGGCAAAGGTATATTTAGATAATTCTTATCAAGGAGTAACTCCTCTAAATTTAGATAGCATTACTTCAGGTCAGCATAGTATTAAATTGGCGTTGTCCGGCTATCAGGAATGGAATAGTTATGTTTCAGTCTTCCCTTGGCAGACGACTACTGTTTCTGCTGATTTGATAGCTCAACAGTCTTATGGTACAATTTCGGTTTACTCTAACCCACCAGGGGCAAAGGTATATTTAGATAATTCTTATAAAGGAGTAACTCCTCTAAATTTAAAAAATATTACCTTAGGTCAGCATAATATTAAATTGGTTAAATCAGGCTATCAGGAATGGAATAGTTATGTTTCAGTCTTCCCTTCGCAGACGACTACTGTTTCTGCTGATTTGATAGCTCAACAGTCTTATGGTTCAATCTCCATTTCTTGTAATCAGAGTGGAGCTAAAATATTTTTAGATGGCACCTATAAAAAGACTACCTTTTCAAGTAATCCGGTAGCCTTAGAAAATATAAAGGACGGATATCACGAACTTACCATAATTAAAGACGGTTTTAGAACCTGGGTAGAAGATATTTGGGTATATTTTGGAGAAATATCTTCAGTGGATATAACAATGACTAAATTATAGAAGTAGCTGGGAATAAATATTATTAGGAGGAGACAGACCAATATGAACGAGATTGATGTAGCCATTATTGGTGGAGGACCTGGTGGATATGTGGCCGCTATAAAAGCCGCTCATTTAGGGCTAAAGGCAGTCCTGATAGAAAAGGATAAATTAGGAGGAGTCTGTTTAAACAGAGGTTGTATACCTACTAAAGCTTTGGTAAGTACCGCCGAGCTATTAAACCAACTACAAAGGGTTGAAGAATTTGGAGTTCAGGTTAAAGATTATTCTTTTGATTTTCCGGCCATTATGAAGAGGAAAGAAATGATAGCTCAGAGACTGAGTTCCGGGGTAGGGCAGCTGATGAAAGCTAATCAGATTAGGGTAATTCAGGGAGAAGGTAATATATTAGAGCCAGGAGTAGTGGAAGTGATTAATATTGAAGGCAAAAAAGAGCTTATAAAGACTGAGAATATTATTATTGCTACCGGTTCCTCAGTGATGAAGATACCTATTCCAGGTTTAGAAAATGAGGGGGTAATAGATAGTGACGGAGCTTTATCCTTAAGCGAGTTGCCCACCAGGATGATAATTATTGGAGGAGGAGTAATAGGTATAGAATTTGCCGGTATCTTTAAAGCTATGGGAGTGGAAGTTACCGTGGTAGAGATGCTCCCCAGAATCTTACTTCCTATAGATGAGGAGATATCCAACAGGCTTACCTTTATCTTAAAAAGACAGGGAATTAAAATTATAACCAATAGTAAGGTTGAAGGGATAGAAAAGACCAATCAGAATTTAGAGGTCCTAATTTCTAACCTAGAAGGAAAACAAAGACTGGAAACCGAAAAAGTTCTTTTAGCTGCCGGTAGAGTTCCAGATTTTGGGAATATAAATGTTCAAAAATTGGGTATCGAATTGGAGGGAAGAGCTATTAAAGTAGATCAGAAGATGAGGACTAATATCCCCGGCATCTATGCAGTAGGAGATGTAGTAGGCAAGATAATGTTAGCTCATGTTGCTTTCCGAGAAGGGATAGTGGCGGTGGAGAACATCTCTGGGAAAGAAGTGTTAATGGATTATAAAGTTGTGCCTAATTGTGTATTTTCTTTACCTGAAGTAGCCAGTGTAGGATTAACCGAAGAAGAAGCCAGAAAAAAATATGATCAGATTAAAGTTTCCAAATTCCCCTATATAGCTAATGGAAAGGCTTTAGGAATGGGAGAAACTGAGGGGATGGTAAAGATAATTGCCGATAGCGATACTTCTGAACTTTTAGGTTTACATATTTTGGGGGCCCATGCTAGTGACTTAATTGCCGAAGGAACCTTGGCTCTTTCTATGGAAGCAACTGCTGAAGAGATTGTAAATACTATTCATGCCCATCCCACCTTAGCAGAAACTATCGCTGAAGCAGCTGAGGGAATAATAGGAAGGCCTATCCATCTGACCAGGTAATTTGTCAAAGTTTGCCAAGGGACGGTCCTTTGACAAACTTAAGACTTTGTCAAAGGACCGTCCCTTGGCAAAGTCTTAAGTGAGATAAAACAATATACCAAAAAAATGAGAAATGCTTCCCCCCAGGACAAAAAGATGCCAGATGGGGTGGTGGTAAGGCAATCTTTTCCATAAATAAAAGATTATTCCCAAAAGGTAAAAAACTCCCCCGATAAAAAGACAGAAAATCATTTTTTGAGGAAGTATCAGCAGCATTGGTTTAAAGGCAACGACAATGAGTAATCCCATAACCACATAAGATAAAACCATTACCGGTTTGAGTTTTTCTTTAAAGGCTATGGAGATTATAATACCAGCTATAGCCATTCCCCAGATAAGCCCAAAAAGAGTCCATCCCCAGGCTCCCCGCATAGAAACAAGAGTTATAGGAGTATAGCTTCCGGCAATAAGCAGATAGATAGCCAGATGATCCAGGATTCTAAAAAAATTTTTTACCTTTGGGTTTACAAAGCTATGGTAAAGGGTGGAAGATAGATAAAGCAAGATAAGCGTAGCTCCATATATACTGAAACTTACCATGCGCCAGGCATCGCCGCGTTTGCTGGCCAGAACTACCAGAATTACCAGAGCTGCAGTACTTAAAACCGCTCCCAGGCCATGAGTAATACTATTGGCAATTTCTTCACCAATAGTTTGAGCTCCAAAGAGATTAGTCTCTTTTTTTAATTTATTTTTTTGTTTTCTCATTTTATCATCTATTTTTTAATTTCAGGCTATCTTTAAAAAGATAGTTATTTTATTAAAATTATATAGATTATTTATGGAGAAATCAATCTCCCGATTAATAATGTTTTATTAGTATGGTTTTATTTAAAAAGAAAGAATAGTATAATATTCTAAGTTGATTAAAATATTATTTTAAATCCCTTAGTATATATAATAATTATACTGAATTTAATTATTTAAAAAAGATATAGATAGAAAGGAAGATTGATTAATGAGGGAAATATTAGAAAAAGCCTTAAGAAAAAAAGGTGAAGTAGATTATCTGGAGATAAGAGCGGAAAAAAGAGAAACTACTACCATTCATTTTCAGGGTAAAAATTTAGAAAAATTAAATTGTGCTCAAGAATGGGGAGGAAATATCAGAGCCTTGGCCAAAGGGGGATGGAGTTTTATTACTTTCAATCAGTTTAGTGATTTAGAGGAAAAAGTAGAACAAGCAATAAAGATAGCGAACTTAATTGCTAAAGAAGAAAGTAAACTAGCAGCTATTCCTCCTGTAGTAGAAATAGTAAAAAAAGAGTTGGATGAAGATTTCCGTCAGGTAAGTTTAAAAGAAAAAAAAGAAGTAATCGAAAATTATAATCATATAATTTTAAATTATGATCAAAAAATACAATCATCTAATGTGATTTATTCTGATATTTTTTCCACGGTTTATTTTGTTAATTCTGAAGGAAGTTATATAGAACAAGAAAAACCCTTTCTAAGAGTAGGTTTTACCGCCATAGCCCGGGAAGGAGATAATGTCCAAATGGCTAGTGAGACTTTAGGAACTACCAAAGGTTTTCGCATAGTAAGAGATATTTTACCCCAGGCAGAAAAAGCTACTACCCGAGCCCTGGCTCTCCTTAAAGCTCAGCCAGTGGAGGGAGGAGAATATACCGTTATTATAGATCAAACCCTGGGAGGTGTTTTTATCCATGAAGCCTTTGGGCATTTAAGTGAAGCAGATTTTCTTTATGAAGATGAGAGGATGAAAAGTTTAATGATTTTAGGGAAAAGAATCGGTTCTCCCCAACTTAATGTAGTGGATGATGGATCTATTCCGGATTTGATAGGTTCCTCTAAATATGATGATGAAGGGGTTAAAACAAAGAAGAGTTATCTGATCAAAGATGGAATTTTAGTGGGGAGACTTCACTCCAGAGAGACGGCAGAAAAGATGGGAGAAAAACCGACCGGGAATGCTCGAGCCCTTAATTATAATTTTAAACCTATTGTCAGAATGACCAATACTTATATTGAGAATGGGGAGGTTCCTTTTAAGGATTTATTGTCTGGAATAAAAAAAGGAATTTATGCCAAAGACTGTTTTGGAGGCAATACTACTTTTGAGATGTTTACTTTTAGCTCCGGAGAAGGGTTTATGATCAGGGATGGAAAAATTGCCGAGCCGGTTAGAGATGTAGTCTTAAGCGGCAATCTTTTTTCTACTCTTCTGAATATCGAAGGGATAGGAAATGACTTAAAAATAATTGAAGCAGCTGGAGGATGTGGTAAAGGTGGTCAGTCTCCCTTGCCGGTATCTTTCGGTAGTCCACACCTTAGGATAAAAAAAGTAATCGTAGGAGGTGGACGGTAAATTGGAAAAATTAATGAAAAAAGTTAGTGAAAAAGTAGATTCCGCTGAATTATTTAGAATAAAAAACCAGACTGTTCCGGTAAATTTTGAAGTAAATAGATTAAAAGCGATAGATATTTCTGAGACTGAAGGACAAGCTTTACGGGTAATAAATAATGGAAAAGTGGGATTTTCTTCTTCCACTGGGGGATATAATTTAGACTTGATGATTGATAAATCAATAGCTACTTCTGAATTTGGTCCAAGAGCTTCTTTTGATTTTCCTAAAAAAGTAGAATTAGAAGAGAAAGAGAAAGTGAATATTTACGATGCTCAAGTGGTAGAAAAGAGCATCGAAGCAATGATTAGTACCGGGGAAGATATTATTAAGGAGATAGAAAAAGTCAATCGAGAGTTAAGGTGTGATGTTAATATTTTAAAAAATTATCTGGAAGTAAAATACTTGAATTCCAAAGGAGGAAGTTATTCTTATCAAAAGACTATCCTAGCTTATTCAGCTATGGTGCAAAAAACAGAAGAGGAAGATATGTTGATCTTATATTCCTCTTTAGAATCGGGGGAAGATAATCTTAATCCAGGAAAATTGTGTACTGAATTAATCGAAAAATTAAAATGGGGAGAAAAAATTGTTTCAGTAGAAAGTGGAAAGATGCCAGTTATATTTACTCCCGAGGCAGCTTTGGTGTTAATTCTTCCTCTAATTATGGGCTTAAATGGAAAGATGGTGCTCAAGAAAGTATCCCCTTTGTCCGATAAAAAAGGACGAAAAATGTGGAGTGAATTATTTTCCCTGGATAGCGATGGAACTATAGATTTTGCCCTGGGGAGTGCTCCTTTTGATGATGAAGGAGTAAAGATGAAAAGGTTACCTTTAGTAGAAAGGGGAGCAATTAAAAACTTTTATTATGATTTACAGACTGCGGGGATAGTTGGAGTAGAAAGTACCGGTAATGGATTAAGGGGGTCTATACATAGTATACCTACCCCGGAAGTAAATAATTTAATTATACCAGAAGGGAAAGTTCCCTTTTTAGAGATGGTAAAAGATATTAAGCAAGGGATAATTATAGATCAGGTTTTAGGATTGGGACAGGGGAATATAATGAGCGGAGCCTTTTCCAATAATGTACAATTAGGTTTTAAAATAGAAAATGGTAAAATAGTAGGAAGGGTCAAGGATGTAATGATTGCTGGTAATGCTCTTGAAGAATTAAATAATATAGTAGCTTTAGGTAATAAAGCCAAATGGATTTCGGGAAAACATAGATTTCCCCACATTTATTTAAAATCCCTTTCCGTATCTACTAAGAATAAATAAAAGATATAGCAATATTTTTAAAATAGATAAACATCTAAATCGGGAATAGCAATTATGATAATATATCATATATTTTTCCCAAAAGAAGAGGAGGCAGAGAATGATAATTAATAATTTTAAACCTTTTAACGGTCAACACTGTGAAGCAACTGCCACCGGATGTTTACTTCAGCATTTGGGAATTTATTTTTCCGAACCCTTACTTTTTGGATTAGGTGGAGGGTTAAGCTTCATTATTTGGAATAGGAAAGCAATGGATTTCCCTTTTATTGGGGGAAGAATAAAAAGCGATTTATTGACCCAGAATATTACCCGGCAGCTTAACTTGAAATTGAAGGTTCAGGAAACCTCTTCAGTGAAAAAAGCCTGGGGAAACGTAAAGGAAAATATTGATGCGGGAATTCCGGTGGGGATAAAGTTGGACTCTTATTATCTGGACTATTTTACTAAAAAATATCATTTTGCTGGTCATTATGTAGCTATGTATGGATATGATGAAAATAATGCTTACCTGGTGGATACTATCCAACAGGGCGGATTGGTGAAAACCTCTTTGGAAAACCTCGCTCTGGCCCGGAATGCCAAAGGTCCGATGTCTTCCAGAAACCTTTCTTATACCATTCTGGCCACGAATAAGGAATATAATCTAAAAAAAGTAATCCTGCAGGCTATGCTGAATAATGCTCAGGATTATTTGAATCCCCCCATACAGAATATAGGGTATCAGGGTATCTTAAAAGCCAGTAAAGAAGTAAAAAAATGGTTTCAGCAAAGTAAAGATGTGGAAAGGGATTTTAAAACAGCGGCGATTTTTATGGAAAAAGCCGGTACCGGTGGGGCGCTGTTCAGGAATCTTTATCGAGACTTTTTAAAAGAAAGTTATCAGTTATTGAAGGTAGAAGAAATAAAAAAAGCTTATGATTTATTTGTTAATATTGCTGATTTGTGGAGAACAGTTTCTAAATTATTTATGAAAGCAGGAGATAAGAAGGACATTGTGTATATCAATAAGGCCTCAGATGTATTAGCAGAAATATCCCACCAAGAAAGAGAAGCAATGAGTATTTTATTAGAGGTAGGTCAAGAAATGGTCCATCAACAAGGTTAATATTTTTCTGGAAATGGAGTATATTTCTTGAAATTTTTATGCTGGTGTGATAAAAAGTAATTAGAAATATTTTTATTTTTAATAAAATATTTCCATTAGTAAAATTATAATGTTTTATATCATAAATATGAAAGGTAAACAAAAAATGGAAGAAAAAATTGTTTATTTTGAAAAACCGGGAAAAGAAAATACAACAGAAGTTATAAAATTAGTTTTGGAAAGAGCCAAATTAAGAAATATCAACCGGATTGTTCTGGCCTCAACCAAGGGGTATACTGCAAAATCATTCTTAGATGCGGTGGAAGGAAAGGATATTAATTTAGTGGTAGTTCCTTGGCAATTCAACTTTAAAAAGGAGGAGGGGAATCCATTTCCACCAGAATTAGTAAAGGAATTACAGGAAAAGAAACATCTGGTTCACTTTGGAACTATGCTATTTCATACTGTTGATTTATACGGGACTAATATACCACAGGCTTTGGCTAATATTCTTCGAATTTTTGGACAAGGAATGAAAGTTTGTGTGGAGATAATTATGATGGCCTGTGATGGCGGTTGTATAAAAATGGGTGAAAAAGTTATGGTGGTGGCCGGGACGGGATCGGGGGCAGATTTCGCCGTGGTGGCTACTGCCGCATCCAGTACTAAAATAACCTCACTACGAATTAATGAGATTATTTGTAAACCTATTTTATAATTCTTAATAAGAATAACCCAATAAGTAATGTTTAAATTAAGTAACTATAATGGAATAACTCACCAAGATAAATATCTATTAAACTTATACTTTTCAACTTATTCGTTTGGTTGGATTTTATAGAAATAAAAATATTAATTAAATTAATAAGGAGGGAAAAAGATGTTTAAATTTATTTTACTTATATTGTTCTTTATAGGTATGGCGAGCTCAGCGAATGCTCAGGTTAATTTTGAAACAGATAATATCACTACCTCTAATGGTAATCTGAAGATTACTTTCATTGGGCACGGGACCTTAATCTTTACCTTTAATGGAAAAGTTATTCATATTGACCCCTATGGCAAGCTGGCAGATTATTCTATACTCCCTAAAGCAGATATTATTCTAATAACCCACGAGCATAGCGACCATTTTGACTTAGCAGCAATCAAGATGTTACGAACTAAGAAAACCGAATTGGTTCTTACGGAAACCTGTGCCCAGAAAATTTCCGGTGGTATGGTCATGAAGAATGGGGAGATGCAAACTATTCAGGGGATAAAAATTGAGGCAGTGCCAGCATACAATATTATTCATAAACGTGATAATGGTCAACCCTTTCATCCGCAGGGTGTAGGAAATGGGTATATCCTGACCTTTGGTGATAAACGAATCTATGTGGCCGGTGATACCGAAAATATTCCGGAGATGAAAACAATACAGGGGATTGAGGTGGTTTTTTTGCCTATGAATCTGCCCTACACCATGACACCGGAGATGGTTGCTGATGCTGCAAAAGACTTAAAGCCGAAAATCCTGTACCCCTATCATTACGGTGATACGGATACTTCTAAACTAGTGGAATTGCTGAAGGATGAGCAGGAGATTGAAGTGCGTATTCGTAAGATGAGCTAAACCTACGATTTTATATTATTCTAATTTTTTGGAGAAATTTGATGCCCAAAAAACTCTCCGCCAATATGCTCTATAACTACGTCAAATGTCCTCACCGTGTAAGATTAGATCTTTTTGGAGATTATTCAAAACAAGATCCCATCAGTGTATTTGTCAAATTATTATGGGAAAAGGGAACTGATTTTGAAAAACAAGTAATCCAGGGTTTGGAGTTACCATTTTTAGATTTAAGCTCCTACTCAGGAATGGAAAGAGAAAAGCGAACCAAAGAAGCTATTGACCGTGGCGAAGATTTAATCTATGGTGGAAGAATCAGTACCGAGGGGCTGGTCGGCGAACCTGATCTTTTAAGAAAATATGGTAAGGGCTACCTTAGCGGTGATATTAAGAGTGGTTCCGGTTTAGAGGGAGAAAATGATACCTCCGAAGGCAAATTAAAGCCCCACTATGCAGTCCAGCTTGCCCTTTATACCGATATCCTGGAAAGGCTCGGTATATCGGGAGGTCGAACCCCTTTTATAAGGGATATAAAGGGAAGGGAAATTGAATATGATTTAAATTCACCCCAAGGCATAAAAAAAACAGAATCCTGGTGGGTTAGATATGAAAACTGTTTAGAGGTAGTTAGTAAAATAGCGAACCAGGCTTTAAAAACTTTGCCGGCCTACTCGGGAATATGCAAATTATGTCAATGGCGAACTTATTGCTTTAGATGTTTGAAAAAGGCTGATGATTTAACCTTGATACCGGAACTGGGTCGGGTAAAAAGAGATGCGATGATTAGCTATATAGATTCCGTTTCTGATTTTGCCACCATTGATTTAGAGATGTTTAAAAATAAAAATAAAACCATTTTCCCAGGTATCGGGATAGAAAGCCTGCGAAAATTTCAAGAAAGAGCAATCCTTTTATCAAAAAAAGATTCCAAACCCTATTTGAAAGAGCAAGTCACCTTACCAGATGCCCCCATTGAATTATTTTTCGATATTGAGACCGACCCGCTGAGAGATATCTGTTATCTGCATGGTTTTCTGGAACGTCGTAATCGAGATACTACCACCGAGCGATATGTTTCTTTCTTTTCCGACCAACCAAATGAAGAAGAAGAAAAACAAGCCTTTGGTAAAGCCTGGGAATTTATTCAAAAATCAATGCCCTGTATCATTTACTATTATTCGCCCTATGAAAAAACCCGATGGAAAAAATTGCAGGAAAAATACCTCGAGGTGATGTCCGAAGACGATATAGAAAGGATCTTTAATTCCGGTTATGCAGTTGATCTCTACCATGATGTGGTGAAGAAAAAAACCGAATGGCCTACCAATGATTACTCTATTAAAACCTTAGCTTCCTATCTGGGATTTCGTTGGCGGGATAGCAGTCCATCCGGTGCTGAATCTATTGAGTGGTATCATCGATGGGTAGAGACCGGTGATGAAAACATAAAAAAGAGGATTCTCCAATACAATGAAGATGACTGTATCGCCACTCGGGTTTTATTAGAGGGCATTTGCTCCTTGCCTTTATTGTCAGGGGACGGTCCTTTGACAAAGTTTTAAATCATAGATATAATAAATTAAATAAAAAAAGATAAAAGGTAAATAATATGTCTAGACAAAGAAGAAAATTAAGTTCAAGTCAAATTTATCATATTATGCTTCGAGGTAATTCTGGAAGAGATATTTTTATTGATGATGAAGATAAGCATAGATTTTTAAATATTCTGACTAATAAGAAAAAGGATAATGAATTTGTTATTTATGCCTATTGTCTAATGGATAATCATACCCATTTACTTTTAAAAGAGAATAAAGATAATATTTCTCATATAATGAAGAGAATTGGTACTGCTTACGCAGTTTATTTTAACAAAAAATACCAGCAGAATGGTCACCTCTTTCAAGATAGATTTAAAAGTGAAGTTATAGAAGCTGAACCGTATTTATTAGCGGTTATCCGTTATATCCACAATAATCCCCTCAAGGCCAGATTAGTAAAATTGCCAGAAGATTATAAGTGGAGTTCTTATTCTGAATATCTTAAAAATCGGACTAAAATGGTTATAGTAGAAGATATTTTAAAGCTATTTTCTAAGAATTTATCAAAAGCTCTCCCTTTATTTATGAAATTTTCTCAAGCAGAAGATAATCATGATTTTTTAGAATACAAAGAAGATAATCAGGCTAAGAAAGATATAAATACTTATCAAAAGGCCTCTAATTTCCGAGACCAATATTTAAAAAGAAATCATCTTGAACTTATTTTATTAAGAAAGAGAAGAAATAAAATATTCCGTGATAAGCTGATAAGGGAATTAAAGGAGAAATCAATATTATCGAATAGAGAAATCGCTAATCTTTTAGAGATTAATCGAGGAATTGTGCAATTAGTTAAGTTATAAAAAGTTTATAGACTTTGTCAAAGGACCGTCCCTTGACAAATTTAGAAAAATATTCCGGTAATCTTTATCGCGGTATAGACTAGAAGAAGGGCCAGGATACTGTTTAAAATGATTCTTAATTTTGCCTGATGCAAATATTGGTTAATGATTGCCCCGAATAAAGCCCAGGTTAAAAGAGCACAGAAACCTATGAAGGTAAAGCCCAATGAGAATAGAATAATATAGAAGGGATTACCAATAAGGGGATTTAGAAAGACCGAGTAAAGGGTCAGGCCATAAATGATTCCTTTAGGATTTATAAATTGAAGTAATACACCTTTATAAAAACCCCAGAGAAATTGGTCGGACTTTTCCTTAAAGGAAAAACTGGATTTAAAAGTGCCATAGGCTAAGTAGAGAATATAGGTCGCTCCGATCCAACGTAGGATAGGTTCGATAGAGGGAATGGCTGTGAGAAGCAGATTAGAAAAAAATCCACAAAGCAAAAGCAGTAAGAAAAATCCGGTAATAATTCCAAAGAGGTAAGGCATAGTTTTTTTAATTCCAAAATTAATACCCATAGAGGCGCTGCTCAGGTTGTTAGGTCCCGGGGTGAAGGTAGTAATCAGAGCAAAGGGAATCAAAGCACCAAAGTCTATTAAGTTCATTACTATTCCTTTCCCCTTTATTTATTTTGAATTATCTTTTTTTAGTTCAGGTATTTAAAGTATGTGTTAATTTACAATAAAAAAGTTCTATTGTCAAGAGGAGAGTTATACCCACAGCACCTCAAGGTAATTTTTACTATTTCGGGACTGTAATTGAATATTTTTAGTTTGATTTCTGTTTAATCTAATAATTTTGCATAAGTTACAAAACCTGCTAAAATTAAAAAAATGTTTAAGAATAGTTAAACTTAATATAATTTCGTATATGTGTATCATAGTAAATTATTTTTATGAAAATAATTTGTATGAAAACTAGTTTTATAAAATTGATTCATGGTTATATAAATTATTAGGAGGTAAAGATGGATATTATTTATAAAAGACGGAGTATTCGTAAATATACTCCAGAGCCAATACCAAAAGAAACAATACTTAGTTTTATTAAAGCTGGAATGAATGCCCCTTCTGCGGGCAATCAACAACCCTGGCATTTTGTAATTATCAATGATCGTAAAATACTTGAAGAAATTACAAAAGTACATCCCTACTCTCAAATGCTGCACGAAGCGCCTGCTGCCATACTTGTTTGTGGAGATGTAAATTTAGAGAAGTATGAAGGATATTGGGTACTGGATTGCTCAGCTGCCACTGAAAACATTTTATTAGAGATAGTTGATCAAGGATATGGTGGGGTATGGCTGGGAGTGTATCCTGTAAAAGAATATGTTGAAGGAATAAGAAAAATCTTAAGAATGCCTAAGCATATTATTCCCTTTTCTTTGATTGCATTTGGACATCCCAGGGAAGAGAAAGAACCTAAAAACGAATTTCATGAGGAAAGAATAAGATATAATTATTGGGAATAATGGTAGTAGGCAGTTTATTTTACAGAACAAAATAAATTTATTATAATTTAGCCGAATAATGGGTGAACTCAAGGATGATTTAAAAATAGAATATAAATAGGGTAAGGCATGAGTAAAAAGATTAAAAATGTCTGTGTATATGGTGTAGGAGGCGTCGGTGGATATTTTGGCGGGAAGATAGCTCATGAAATTAGTAAAGGTAAGCATGCTATACAGGTCTATTTTATAGCCCGAGGAGAACATTTAAAAGCCATTCAAGAACAGGGGGTACATTTACTCACTGATAAAGGAGAATTTGTTTGTTATCCGAATGTTGCTACAGATAAGGTAGAACAAATTCCTATCCCAGATTTATACTTATTGTGTGTAAAAGGGTATGACCTGGATAATACTGTTGCATCAATTTCAAAAAAGATACACCATGATACCATAATTCTTCCGTTGCTTAATGGAGTAGATATCTATGAACGTATCAGGACCAATTTGCAACAAGCGATAGTCTCACCTGCCTGTGTCTATGTTTCCTCCAGTATTGAAAACCCCGGGACGATTAGACAAAAAGGTCCTGAAGGGCAGATCGTATTTGGTAAAGACCCGAAATATGTAGACTATAATTATACGTATCTTATTGAGTTCTTTAATGAGATGGGAATTGGCAACACCTGGTATGATAATCCCTATCCTGTAATATGGGAAAAGTATATATTTATCACTGCGCTTAGTTTAATGACCGCTTATTCAGGAAAAACGTTGGGAGAAGTACTTTCTAATGATAAGTTAAAGAATATGGCGGAAGATATCATGAAAGAAGTTGTTTTAATTGGGAAAGCAAAAAATATACATTTTGAGCAAGATATAGTGGAAAAAACTCTACAAAAAGCCAGGAATTTTCCCTACGAAACCAAGACCTCCTTTCAAAGAGATTATGAAAAAGGGAACACCAGACATGAAGGAGATATTTTCGGGGGGACTTTAATCCGTTTGGGAAAAGAATATAATATTTCAATTCCCACCATTACAGAGGTGTATGGAGCGTTAATGGTACGGTAAAATTTAAGAGGATCTTACTTTAGGAGGGAGAAATAAATGTTGAAAGAATTAATCCAAGAAGGGTACGGGGTTAAAGAAGATTTAAATTGTGCGGAAACTATTTTGTATGCTGCTAATCAGGTTTATCATCTTAACTTAAATTCGGATTCTCTAAAACTGGCCGCTGCCTTTGGTGGGGGGATGGGAATTGAAAGTGTCTGTGGTGTATTGGCTGGTTCTCTTATGGTTTTAGGAAGGCTTTTTATTAAAGAGACTGCTCACAAACATCCTGAAATTAAAGAATTAAGTAAAGAATTATTTGATACTTTTCAAAAGGAAATGGGTGATATTCTGTGTAAACCATTAAAAGATAATTACCGAACAGAAGAGAAAAAATGTAGAGAGGTTATTTTAAAAGGAGCAGAAGTTTTAGATAAAATAATTATCAGGGAACTAAATAAAAGAAAAAATAATAATTAAGTCTAGATTACCTTTGGAGCTCCTTTCCCAGGTAAGATAATTCCTCTGGAGATAGATAAACTGGGCGGAAAATTTTTATGCCAGAAAGATTCTTTCTTATGTGCGGCGAGAGGGATTGAAATTGAAGTAGCCTTTACTAAAAAGATTGGAGCCGGACTTTTCGGGGGAGAAGGTTTTATTCTGCAGCGATTGGAAGGTAAAGGTCTGGCTTTTGTGCATGCCGGAGGTACGATCATTAAAAGAGAAATGCAGGATGGTGAAGTTCTTCGGGTGGATACCGGGTGTCTGGTAGCTTTTTCTCCAGCGGTAGATTATGATATTCAATTTGTGGGAGGATTTAGGAATGCCCTTTTCGGTGGTGAAGGTATATTTTTAGCCAAGCTGACTGGTCCCGGGCTGGTTTACTTGCAAAGTCTTCCTTTCTCACGTTTAGCTGATCGAATTATTGCGGCCTCTCGTTTTCATAAAAGAGAAGAACAAAAGGGCATTGCAGGTCTTGGCGGTAATATTTTAGGTGGAATATTAGGGGGAGATAAAAAATTTTAAATTATTAATCTAATAGAAATTATAATAGGTAGAGTGGTTTATGAGGTCATAACTCAAATGGTTCCCCTTCTATTTACCTGGGAATACCTACTTCGCGGTTTTCTTCTGTTCGGGCTTAAGGTAGATTTTATATAGAATTGTAAAATAGATTAGTTTGTGTTTTAAAAACTATAAATATTTTTCAGATAACCGAGGTGAATCACCTTAGCGGAGAAACATCTATTACTTCACTTGAGGAAAAGCGTATAGAAATTGAAGATATGCTTACTTGCTACCATTGCTTAATAGATGATTTTTACAATGAAGAGATAACTATTTTAAATACAACTAATGCCATAGTAGAATGTGACGAACATGTAAAATTCCAAGATTTATTACTGGAATGAATTTTTTACACTTTGGGAGCTACCGGAATTTTTGCCTTCCTGTTAGCCTGGGATGAGTTTGTCTTAGCCTTAGTTTTTACTAAAACCACCAATTCTATAACTATACCCGTATTTATCTCTGCTTTAGGAAGTCAATACATCCATGCCTTTGATCAAATAGCTGCTTCTGGGTTTATCGCCTCTGCCTGTGCGTGCCTGCACGCAGACAGGTTCGCACGCAGACAGGTCTTTACCCCCAATTATATTAGCCCTTATGTTTCAAAGATTTTTAATCAAGGGCTTGACAGCAGGAAGCACTAAAGGATAAGATAGGTCATTAATAGAAAATATTTAGTTAGATTAAGTTTTTATTCTTCTGGAAGAAAATATAAAATAAAAGGGAAGGTTAATATGAAAATACTTCTTGTTTACCCTGAGTGTCCAGAGACTTTCTGGAGCTTTAAATATGCCTTGAAGTTTATCTCTAAAAAGGCGAGTCTCCCACCTTTGGGGTTGTTAACTGTGGCTGCCCTGCTTCCTAAAGAGTGGGAGAAAAAGCTGGTAGATATGACCTTAATAGAATTAAGCGATAGAGACATTAAATGGGCTGATTATATATTTATTAGTGCTATGTCTATTCAGAAGGAATCTGTGAAGAAGATAGTTGATAAATGCAAAAAGTTAGGGGCAAGGATAGTGGCAGGCGGTCCACTCTTTACCTCTGAATATGAAGATTTTAAGGATATAGATTATTTTGTACTTAATGAAGCTGAAATTACTCTACCTTCTTTTTTAAAAGATTTAGAAGAAGGACATCCTAAACATCTTTACACCTCGGATCAATGGGTAGATATAAAAAATACACCTATTCCACTTTGGGAACTAGTTGATCTAAATAAATATGCCACTATGTGCATTCAATATTCTCGAGGGTGTCCCTTTAATTGTGAATTTTGTGATGTTACCTTACTCTTTGGGCATAAAATGCGGCTTAAAATTAAAGATCAGATACTCGCAGAATTAGATAGTCTCTACTCACGGGGATGGAGAGGTGGAGTATTTATTGTCGACGACAATTTTATCGGCAACAAGAGAGAGTTAAAAAACGAGGTACTTCCCGCCATAATTGATTGGATGGAAGAACGAAAACATCCTTTCTCTTTTACTACTCAGGCCACCATAAATCTATCCGATGATGAGGAGCTTATGCAGTTAATGGTTCGGGCTGGATTTGGTTCAGTATTTGTGGGTATTGAGACTACTAATGAAGAGAGTTTAACTGAATGCAACAAATTGCAAAATAAAAATCGTGATCTAATAGCTTGTGTTAAAAAGATGCAAAAATCTGGTTTAATAGTTAATGGAGGATTTATTATGGGCTTTGATAATGATCCGCCTTTAATTTTCGAAAGAATAATTGAATTCATTCAAAAAAGCGGAATTGTAAGTGCTATGGTCGGATTATTAAATGCTCCTCGCGGCACCAAACTTTACCAGAGACTGGTTAAGGAAAATAGATTAATTCAGGAAGCTTCTGGTGATAATACTGACCTTTCTATTAACTTTATCCCTAAAATGAAATATAAAACGCTTATTGATGGTTATAAAAAAGTATTAAGTACAATTTATTCCCCCCAATATTACTATGCACGTCTCCTGACCCTTTTAAAGAATACTAAACCTTTACAAAAAAATAAATATCAATTCCATCTTTATTATCTTACCGGATTTCTTAAATCTATCTGGCATCTGGGTATAGTAGGGAAGGAAAGAACTTATTATTGGAAACTATTTTTCTGGTCTTTATTTCGACGCCCACAACTTCTTCCTATGGTAATAACCTACGCTGTATATGGATTCCATTTCCGTAAGATTTACGAAAATTATTAATTATTCTGGTAACAAAGGTTTTGACTGGACTTGACATCTATGTTATAATTTCAAAAATAATAGTTAAAAGCAAAGCGTGGGAGAAGTAGCAGATTATAAAATTTTACAGAGAGTCGTTTATGGTGAGAATCGACAAAAGATTTTAAATAATTTGTGAAATGGACCCACAAGCTTCGGGCTAAAAGGGCTAAAATAGCCTGAGTAAGTTTTGACGGATTTTTCCACCGTGAAAAGGAAAAGTATATTGGTATATAATTAAGGTACCTGTATTCTATAGAGTAGGATTTTCTAAATAAAAATCCTATTAGAGTGGCACCACGGAATTAACCTTTCGTCTCTCAGAGATGAAAGGTTTTTTTATTTACAATTAATATTATATACCAATATGCCATATAAGAGGAGTTTAATAATTAAGACTGTATATTATATTAATTTATTAGACTCAATAAGGGTGGCACCGCGGAAAATAGCTCTCCGTCCCTATTATTAAAATAAGCTGGGATGGAGAGCTATTTTTTTAACCAAGGAGGTGCAATATGTTCATATTACGTAATTGGCCCCCTTAAGGGGGCAAAGACTATTTTCAAAAGAGAGCAATAGAAATAAAAGAGAACTTAATTAGAGAAAATAATTTTTAAAATAAAAGGAGAAAAAGATGAAAAGAGTTAAATTTATTCTTGATGAAAAAGAAATGCCGACTACCTGGTATAATATTCTGGCCGATTTACCTGAACCACTCCCACCTCCTTTGCACCCGGCAACCAGGAAGCCAATTAAGCCTGATGACCTTACTCCCTTATTCCCGATGGCTTTAATTGAACAGGAAATGAGTACCCAGCGGTATATTGAAATTCCTGAAGAAGTACAGGATATTTATCGAATGTGGAGGCCAACTACCCTTTATCGAGCCTGGAGATTAGAGAAAGCATTGGATACACCTGCTAAGATTTATTATAAATATGAAGGGAGCAGTCCTCCTGGAAGTCATAAACCTAATACTGCAGTAGCTCAAGCTTACTATAATAAAAAAGAAGGAATTAAGCGAATAACTACTGAAACGGGAGCAGGTCAGTGGGGTAGTGCCTTATCTTTTGCTGGTGCCTGTTTTGGTCTGGAAATTAAAGTCTATATGGTTAAAATTAGTTATCTGCAAAAACCTTATCGGCGAATAATGATGGAGACCTGGGGGGCAAATTGTATTCCTAGTCCTTCTCCTGAAACCCAAGCCGGAAGAGATATGTTGGCTAAAGATCCTGATTGTCCAGGAAGTCTTGGTCTGGCTATTAGTGAGGCGGTAGAGGAGGCCGCTAAGCGTGATGATACTCATTATTCCTTAGGAAGTGTATTAAACCATGTCTTGCTGCATCAGACTATCATTGGATTAGAATCAAAGAAGGTTATGGAACAGATTGGTGAATATCCCGATATTATTATTGGATGTGTGGGGGGAGGATCAAACTTTGCCGGTCTTTTCTTACCATTTTTAAAAGATAAAATTGAAGGGTTGAAGCCTGATTTAAAAATAATAAATGTTGAACCGGCAAGTTGTCCGACTTTAACCAGGGGTCCTTATAGTTATGATTATGGTGATGTAGCTGGGCTTACTCCTTTATTAAAGATGTATACTCTGGGACATGGTTTTATTCCTCCACCAGTTCATGCGGGAGGTTTGAGGTATCATGGTATGGCTCCTATTATCAGTCATTTACTTAAATTAGGATTAGTTGAAGCACGAGCAGAACACCAATTGGGGACTTTTCAGGCCGGAGTGACCTTTGCCAGAAATGAAGGTATTATTAGTGCTCCGGAAACCAACCATGCCATTAGAGCTACTATCGATGAAGCACTTAAATGTAAAGAATCTGGAGAGGCAAAAACTATATTATTAGGTCTTAGTGGACATGGTCATATGGATATGTCTGCTTATGAGGCTTATTTTGCCGGAAAATTAAAAGATTATGCTTACCCTAAGGAAAAAATTGAAGAAGCCTTAAAAGAATTACCAAAAGTTTAAAAGGAGACGATTATATTAGGGGATTTTCCTTTGCCACTCTGTAATGAATTTGGTGGAAAAGGAGATCCCCTAATAAATCAGGAGAGCTCTATAACCCTCATTACAGAATTGGTAAAAAAATCAGGTAAAATTTATACCTTTATAATATTCCTTCTAAATATATCCATTTTCTATTATCTATTTTTTTCATAAACATATTTAAATCAATATTTCATTTATTATTTTAAAAAAGAAGGAATTTTTAGGATTAATGTAGTATAAAAATAAAAGAGGGATAAGAAAGATTTTATTTAAAATTTAAATGTAGTATAATTAATATAAAATTATAGTAATAATAGGAGGCATAAAAAAGTGATAAAAATAAGGAATATCTTATTTACAATTTTAATAGTTATTTTATTTGCATCAAATTTAGGATTTTCAGCAGAACTACCCAGAGTAGCGGTTATCGGATTTGATTCCACTTCTCCTGGTTACCTCTGGAGTATTGATTCAGAGCTATCCAAGGCAGCTACCGATTTAATGATAAATGCCTTAGTAAATACTAATCATTTTCGGGTCTTTGAAAGAACTAAGTTAGATGCCATCTTACAGGAACAAGATTTTCAAGTTACTTCGGGAAGAGTTGATCCTTCTACTGCAGTTAAAATTGGCAAGATGATTGGAGTAGATTCTATAGTTACAGGGAGTATAACCAGTATAGTCTTTAGTAAGTCGGGGGGGATTACCTTAGGACCGGTTAATCTAAAAAAATCAGTGGCTACAGTAACGATTATGGTAAGGGCGATAAATGTAACCACTGGAGAAATTATTTTTTCGGAAGTAAAAAAAGGGACTACTTCCAAATCCGGAATATCTATTCGTATCCCTGTTGCAGGAGGATTAGGTTTATCTTCTGAATCAGTAGTAGATATTTTCTCGGCTATAGAGGATGTCTGCCATCAAGTCGCAGTGGAATTTGTGGCAAAGATAGATAGTAATGTAATGATAGCATCTTCGCCTTCCCTCTCCTTAGAAGGATATGTAGTAAAAGTGGATTCCACTTCAAGTGGGGAAATAACTCAGGTTTATATAAATTTGGGAGTAAATTCCGGTATCAAAGTAGGAGATGAAATAAAAATATCCCAGGAAGGAGAAGTCATATTAGATCCTAAAACTCAAGAAGTTCTGGATAGAGAGTTAATTTTAGTAGCTCAGGCAAGGATAATCCAAGTCAAAGAAAATATTTCTATAGCCCTGGTTACTACTAAATTCTCTAATCTATCCATAATGCCTACTGATATTGTAGAAGTTATTAGATAAAGATAAAAAATTATACTGGGGTCAGATCTCCACATTTGACATAAGTTGCCTGGTTATCTCATTTAAGATTGACTTATGTCAAATGTGGAGACCTGACCCCTAAAGGCTAAAGGAAAAAGAACTTGATCAAAGAATTGTTTCCTGGAGGAATTTATACCTGATTATCTTTTAAAAAAAAGAAAAGGAGAAGAAATAATGAAAAAATCTCAACTAAAAAGTTTATCCATTCTAAATTTATTGAGCTTTGTTAGTATTGTTATCGTAAACTATCTAGCGGTCACCCTTCCTTTAAATAATAAAACTACCGGCGTGTTATCTGACCAATACCCTAACTTGTTTGTTCCGGTAGGACTTACTTTTTCCATCTGGGGGATAATCTACTTATTACTTGGGATTTTTATTGTATATCAGTTAGTTTATGCCTTTAAAAAGGATACTCAAAATTCTTCTTTTTTGGAAAAAATAGGTATCCTATTTTTCGTTTCTTGCCTGGCGAACTTTACCTGGATTTTTGCCTGGCACTTTGAAATGGTCCCTCTATCCCTTTTTATTATGCTAATACTGTTGATATCTTTAATAGTGATCTATCAAAAACTAAATATTGGCAGATCAGAGGCATCAAAATCTGAAAAATACTTAGTTCATCTTCCCTTCAGTGTATATTTGGGCTGGATTACCATCGCTACTATTGCCAATACTACTGCACTTTTAGTGAATCTAAACTGGAATCGTTTGGGACTAAGCGAACCATTCTGGACCATAGTAGTTATCATTATTGGTCTGGTCATTTCGCTGATGATGCTTTTTTATCGAAAAGACATTTTCTATAGTTTAGTAGTAGATTGGGCTTTACTTGGAATATTAATCAAAAGACTTACTGTTGATATTGTAAGGATACAAAGTATAATCACGATAGTTTGCCTGGGATTAATTATTATTTCTTCGGGAATAATTATCCAAATAATAAGAAAGAAAGTTTATTAATAATTATAAAAAATAAGTTAAGTGCCCCCCTAAAGCGTTTTACCTTATCTTAATTTTAGATATTTACTGGACCAATTATCTGATCAATTAACTTTTTAGTAAATAAAAATAGGATAATTAACGGTGAATTTTTTTATATTCTAAATAAGAATAGATAAAAATATAAGTAATAAAGATAAAGAGAGAAGACATCGCCAGATAAAAACTGTAGGGTTTATTAATAATTCCAGCTATTATAAAGATAAGTCCGCTTAAAATAAAGGCATAACCTCCTATCCGATGAGTTTTTTTCCACACGGTCTCATCGGCCAGAGTCCAGGGAAGCTTTATTCCAAAGGTATAGTTTGGTCTGATTTGTCCCATATAATTTCCGATAACTATGAATAATATTCCAATTCCAATAGGTATGATTCTGGCTACACTAACCTGATACCCCAGAGCAGAAAAGATAATTATCCAGTGAAGGGTGATTAAAAATAATACCAAAACATTCATCAACATTGCATAGGCTTTTTTATGTTTTTTATAGGATTCTCTTCTGGGGTCTATTTCCGGGACATATATCATTAATAGATAAATAGCCAGAGGGAGTAAAGCAATAAACCAGGCGAAACTCTTACTACCATAAGAATCCACTTCTCCTTTTATGCCCCAGTGCATAGGTATTTTCTCCGGTAAGCTAGAATAGATAAAAACAGTAGCAATTACAGATATAAGGATTAAAATTATTATTCCTTGGTGAATTTTAAAAGTCATTTTTGTTCTCCTATTCCTCTGAAATTATAGAACCATTTAATCAGTTCTTGCAGGGCAGTAGTATTTAAGGAGCAATAATATTTTTCCGAGAAGACTATATTTCTAATCAATTGACTTTTATTAGTCTTTATTACATAATGATAAATAATCTAAAATAATTATAAATTATTGTTGATGTGAAGAGAATTAAAAATATAATTGGCCTATTTTCTGAAATAACACTTTTTAAAGAGATTTCTGAATATTTAAAAATTAGTAGATTTATCCTTTATAAAATGACAAGAGAAGTAAAACTACTCCATGTTTCGATAGGTCAAGTAAGAGTAGTAAAGTTTTAAAAGGGTAGAAATAAAATGAAAAGCGAAAAGAAACATTATAGGTAGGGTAAATTAATTATGCAAAACTTAATTGCAGGGATACAAAAAACTATTGGGTTGAGCTCTGAAATACAAATAAAGTTCTTTACTTCGATAATTATTATTTTGATCCTCTGGTTTCTTCGAACCTTAGCTATAAAGTTGGTTTGGTTTCGTACTGAAGATGTGCGTATTAGTTATAACCGGAGAAAGATTTTAAGTTATATAACAATTATTTTAGGCATTCTTTCAGTTACCCGAGTATGGTTTGTAGGTTTTCAGTCTATTACTACTTTCTTAGGTCTATTAACAGCAGGTATTGCTATTGCCTTAAGAGATCTGATTGCTAATATAGCCGGGTGGATTTTTATTATTTGGGGTAAACCTTTTAGTGCTGGAGATCGTATTCAGATTGGGAATCATGCTGGAGATGTTATAGATATACGAGTTTTTCAATTTACTATTTTAGAAATAGGTAATTGGGTGGAAGCCGATCAAAGTACCGGTCGAATTATTCACATTCCTAATGGTATGATACTAAATCAAACATTAGCTAATTATAGTAAAGGTTTCCAATATATATGGAATGAGATTCCGATCCTTATCACCTTCGAGAGCAATTGGGAAAAGGCAAAAGATCTACTGCAAAAAATCGCTAATAAACATGGAGAACATTTAAGTCAAGCAGCTGAAAAGAAAGTAAAAGAAGCAAGTAAAAAATTTATGATATTTTATTCTAAACTTACTCCAATTGTTTATACTAGCGTAGAGGAAAGTGGGGTATTATTAACCATACGTTATCTTTGTGAACCCTCCCGTCGTCGGGACAGTAAACAAGCGATATGGGAAGATGTCCTGAAAGAGTTTGCTAAAAATAAGGATATAGATTTTGCCTATCCTACTCACAGAACATTTAAGTCAAGCAGCTGAAAAGAAAGTAAAAGAACCAAATTAGAAATCTAAAAAAAGTAAAGAAGGTGAGTTATTTATATGCAGTTATTATTAATTGTAGGTATTATAATAGCCATTTTGGCTGTTGTTTTTGCACTTCAGAATGCGGTTCCTATAACAGTGAGTTTTTTAGTTTGGAAATTTGAAAGCTCATTAGCCTTGGTGCTTTTGATTGCAATTGCGTTAGGGATTCTAATGAGTTTATTGGTTTCAGTACCTTCAATGATAAAAAGAAGAGGGATGATTTCCAGATTAATTGAAGCGAGGTGAATTAAAATGCCCAAACTGGTTAAGAAAAGATCAAAAAAGGCTGGATTTCCGCCAGGAACTATAGTCCATATCGGAAATAAGAGAACTGAAAAGACCAAGATTACCATCGTTGACTATAATGAAGAGCAATTTCAAGAGAAAGAAGCAAAATCTATAAAAGAATGTTTTCCTTATAAAGATAAGCCGACTGTAACCTGGATAAATATAGATGGTGTACACGAGGTTAAGATTATAGAAGAACTGGGGAAAAATTATAATTTTCACCCCCTAATTTTAGAAGATATTGTGGATACCGATCAACGTCCCAAAATAAAAGATTTTGGAGATTATATTTTTATTATTTTAAAGATGCATTATTATGATAAGGAGAATAATGAAATAGAGATTGAGCAGGTGAGTTTAATTTTTGGGAAGAATTACGTTATCTCTTTTCAGGAAAGAGAAGGAGATGTTTTTGATTCTATTAGAGAGAGAATTAGAAATAATATTGGGCGTATAAGAAAGGCAAGAGCGGATTATCTTATTTATGCCTTAATGGATGCCATAATTGATAATTATTTTACCATACTTGAAAAGCTGGGGGAGGAGACCGAGGATCTAGAAGCTAAAGTAATTAAAAATCCCGTACCAGCTAATTTACAAATAATTTATAGATTAAAAAGCGAGTTAATTTTTTTACGTAAATCTGTTTGGCCCTTAAGAGAAGTAATTAGCATCCTGGAAAAAGGAGAATCAGTTCTTATAGATAAGTCTACCAATATTTATCTGAGAGATATATATGGTCATACCATTCAGGTTATGGACACTGTAGAGACTTTAAGAGATGTAATCTCAGGAACTCTTGAGGTTTATCTTTCCAGTGTAAGTAACAGAATGAATGAAATTATGAAAGTATTAACTATTATTGCCACAATATTTATTCCCTTGACTTTTATAGTCGGCATTTATGGGATGAATTTTCAATATATGCCAGAACTTAAATGGGTCTGGTCTTATCCAGTGGTTTTATCAGGAATGCTAATTATTGGGATTATTATGGTTTTCTATTTTAGGAGAAAAAAATGGATGTAAAGATAATTAATAATATTTTAAAGAATATTTAAGGAGTGAATTATGAGGAAAAATAAAGTAAAAGAGAAACTCCTAAGAGGAGGACCAGTATTAGGAATTTGGCAGAGTATCAATTCAATGGATCTTGCTGAAATGCCAGGTTATTCGGGATATGATTTTGTTATTTTTGATACAGAGCATGGTCCAATGTCTGCTGAATCTTGTATACCTTTAATTTGTGCTTCTGAACGGACTAACCTTATTCCAATTATTAGGGTAAGCGAAATTCAAAAAACATATATTTTAAAGGCATTAGATGTAGGGGCTATGGGAATTATTTTTCCAATGGTCAGCACTTATGAAGAGGCCAAAAAAGCCGTATCATTGTCTAAATACATCCAAAGAGAGGGGGAAAAAAGAAAATAATTTAGAGGATTGATAAGTGTTAGTCGGGCAGCTGGATATGGCCTGGCGATTGACGAAAAAACCCACCTAAAGACTTCAAATAAAGAGATTATGCTCATTGTTCAATTTGAAACCAAAGAAGCAGTTGATAATCTGGATGAAATCCTCAAGCTTGAAGAAATAGATGTAGTTTTTATTGGGTCTTATGATTTATCTCAATCATTAGGCTTTCCGGGAGAAATTAATAACCTAATGGTAAAAAATATAATAGAAGAGGCTATTAAAAAAATAATAAATTCGGGTAAAGTGGCTGGTGCGATAGTGGTATCACCTGATTCGATAAAATATTGGATTGAATTAGGAGTAAAGTTTATTACTTATCACCAAACCATAATTTTAACGAAAGCGTTAAGTAATTTTGTAGATAACTTTAATAAAGTTATTCAAGATTGGTAAAAAAATAACCAGTCCTTTGGCTTTTGCTGAAGGGCTTATTATTTGAAAAGAAGGATTTTTAAAAGTTTTATCGTAGATATAATTATAAATAATTTTACTATATATCTTTTCTTTTCTAATTTTACACCAACTAAAAGTTCTGAACTTATCCAATAGGGGGAGCCGGATAGGATTCGAACCTTTTAATTTAAAAATTTTTACAATGAAAAATCATTTTGAGCCTTGACCCCACTTACACTAAACATCTCAGTTGCAGGGGAATGGGAAGGTTTATAATCTTTAAGAAAAAACGATGAAATCTTTTATTAAAGATATTGACAAAAAATCTTTTTTGCTGTATATATTATATTAATTGGTCGATTAAATCTTATGATTGTCTTGCTCTCGTTTTAAACTTTTAAGAAAGTGAGGTGATTTTTTAATGTCGTGCTTCGGTGATAAAGGTAAGGATAAAGGTAAGGATAAAGGTAAGGATAAAGGTAAAGGTAAGGATAAGTAGACAGAATAGTTATATCAGTTAACTTCATATATAAAAATGCCAGGTTATCTCTTTAATTAAATAAATAAGAATTTAAGAAACCTGTGCCAGTTATTTCTATAACTAGCTTGTCTTACTATTAAAAAAAACAAAGAAATCCTTTAGATTAAGCCCTGACCATTTTGTAGTTCAGGGCTTTTTGTATTTATTGATTATAATAGTGGAATCTCGTTCCGAACGCCCTATAACTAAAGCTATTACAGTATCTTCTAAAGAGGGATAACTATTTAAAAGGTATCTTCTGATCAAAATTTAAACGTTTTTAAAAAATTTATCTTTAAAAGGTAGCCCGAAAATTACTAATCAAAGAAGAGGGTCAAAAGTTTATGAAAAGGCTTTTGATACTATAAAAAATCTTAATAAAATAGGTGTTCCCACCGGTATTTCTACTACTATTACCTCTATAAACTATGAGTATTGGATGGACCCTGAAAATATTGATGATTTAATAGCTCAGGATATCCGGATCATATTTTTACTTGAATATATACCCCCACTCCTTTAAATACATTACTTCTTACTCCCGAGCAAAGGAGAGAATTTAGAGCCCAAATCCTTGAATTTCGGAAAATAAAACCTACTTTTATAATTCATTCTCCTGGTGATGAAGAAAAATATGGAGGGTGTATATCAGCTGGAAGAGGTTTTGCCCATATTAATGCACTGGGTGATCTTACTCCCTGTCCGGTATCCAATATTGCTACCCATAATCTTACTAATTCTTATCTACGTGAGGGATTGGCTAGTCCCTTATTTAAATTTAAAGAGATATGTAAAAATGAGCACCTTTTAGAAACAGAAGGGATGCCTTGTGCTTTATTTGCCCACCCAGATGAGGTCTCTAATCTTGCTCAATTAGTTGGTGCCTATAAGACAAATCTTAATTTAAAGGAATAAAATAAAAATAAAATAATTAAAGATAATATGGTTTTTTAAAATTAGCAAGCTAAATAGGATTGGACAGAAGTTAAGACATATGAAAAGGAAAGATTAAAAAACCCTTTAGTATATGTACTAAAGGGTTTTTTGTTTCTTAACTAAGATATTTTAACTAAAACTTAATAACGTCTTCGGCTATCGTTAAAATCTCTTCTGGGTTTTTGCGGACGAGCTTCATCAATCTTTAAAGGACGACCTTCAAAGTCAGTATCATTTAAAGCTTCTCTAGCCTTTTCAGCTTCTTCTGAAGAAGACATTTCCACAAAACCAAAACCTTTGCCTTCGATAATATTGACACTTTTTACAGTACCATGATTACCAAAAAGCTCTTCCAGTTTCTGTTTAGTTACGGAATAGTTTAAATTTCCGACATAAAGCTTACTACCTTGCATCTCTTTTCCTCCTTTTTTATTAATTTATTCAGTAACATTTTATTTAGAGATAAAGTAGAACAAGATAGAAAAACTCTATTTAATATATTACTGTAAACCAATCTTCAAATAAAAGATTGGTTTCTAATGTTATAAACTGTTCATTTTATAACATTTGCACTTATTGGTAAGTGACTATAATATTATATATATTAATTGGGAAAAATGTCAAGCATTATTAAATTTTTTAATAATAATTTTTTAAGTTGTGGGAGAGTATTTGTCTTACGACTTGGTTAACTGTAGTTCAGTGGAATGCAATTGGCAGCTGTATTTATGCTGAACCTAACTAAAAAGGAAAAGATAATATTAAGCCCTTAAGGATATAACTTTAAAGGCTTTTTTATTTTAAAAAGAAGGATTTTAAAAGTAATTGGTGTATTTTATTACTAAGAATTTATCAAATCAACAGTAAGAATCTATTTTAACTTTTATAAGCATTATTATCTTTTTTTTATGCGATTATTGCCGCACCATTGGCAGAAGAGCTATTGTTCAGAGGATTTTTCATCACCTTTGTAGGAGGTATAATCAGATTCTGGACCGCGGCGGTTATTTCCATTATCTTGTTTGCTTTTTATCATTATCTGGCCTTTGGTATTACTGGCGGTATATTAATGTTATTTTGGGTACCTTTTCCGACTATTTTATTTTGGTGGAAAAAGAGTTTATATCTCGGCTGGATTATGCAGATGATAAATAATCTATTTGTTTATGTTCTTTTGGGAATACTTGCCTCATATAAATTTTAGTTTCCATATTTAGAGTGAGAAGGAGATAAGATAGGAGTAATAAAAAAGTTTTTATTGCAAAAGTTGACTAATCTTGTTATAATTCTTAATCAAGATATTTTTTTATAAAAATTATAGTTATAATTATAGTTATAATTTTTTTTATTATTACCATATTTTTTATTAAATATTTTTCGTATCAACTGAGGAGGCTTGTTTTTATGCTGATAAATTCTGTCTTGGACGCCATAGGAAATATTCCTTTAATTCCATTAAAGAAAATGTCTTCGGGAAATGTATTTGTAAAAGCGGAGTTTCTAAACCCCGGTGGAAGTATTAAAGATAGAGTAGCTAAACATATTATTGAAATGGCTGAAAAAGAAGGTAAACTTAAATCGGGGATGACCATTATAGAAGCTACTTCCGGAAATACCGGCATCGGATTGACCCTGGTAGGAGTCCAAAAAGGTTATCGAGTAATCTGTGTAATGCCCGATAATATGAGTGAAGAAAGAAGAAAAATAATCCAGGCCTTTGGCGGAGAGATTATCTTTAGCCCGGCTGAAAAGAGCCTACCCGGAAGTATAAAAAAATTACGAGAGATTACCGAAGTGGAACCGGAGAAATTTTTTGTAGCCGACCAATTTGTAAATCCTCATAACCCAGAGATTCATTATCAGCAGATTGGTCCTGAAATCTGGGAGGATATGAAGGGGAAGGTAGATGTCTTTATAGCCGGAGTAGGAAGTGGAGGTACCCTGCAGGGAATCGGGAAATTTCTAAAAGAAAAAAATCCTAAAGTAAAGATAATAGCAGTGGAACCAAAGAACTCCGCTGCCTTATTGCATCGGGAACCAGGTCTTCATCAGATTCAGGGAATCGGTGATGGTTTTGTCCCTGATGTCCTGGATATAAACCTGGTAGATATGGTCTTTACGGTTACTGATGAGGAAGCCATTGAAACCACCCGTCGGCTTTCTCAGGAAGAAGGATTATTAGTAGGCACTTCTTCCGGGGCTAATGTCTTCGCCGCTTTGCATATAGATAATGGAAAAAATCGAGTGGCCACGGTACTGCCTGATCGAGCGGAGAGATATTTTAGTACTGCCCTTCTTTAATTTTAATTAGTTTGTCAAAGAACCGTCCCCTGACAAGTTTTAGGGGCGGATTCATCCGCCCCATATTATTACTCATAACTTGTTAATCCCATGCTGTTTAAGTCATTTCTCAAAGAGAAAAAATAATAGATTAACTTTTCAACTAAGGAATAAAAAATGTTACTATCCACTTTTTTATTAGAAGCAGTTTTAATCTCTTTATCTGGAGTGGTAGCTCCCGGACCCGTTACTGCAGTAACGGTTAGTAAAGGGACTAAATCTCCCCATGCCGGAGCAATTATTGCCCTGGGGCATGGGATAGTAGAAATTCCTTTTATGGTTTTAGTCCTTTATGGTTTTGGTGAAATATTAAAAATAACTTACATTAAAGCGATAATAAGTTTACTGGGTGGCATGGTTCTCTTCAAGATGGGTCTCGACTTACTTAAGAGGATTAAACCAGCAAAAATTGATTCATCTAATGATTCACATTCTCCTCTGATGGCTGGAATTATACTTACTCTGGCCAATCCTTATTTTCTGGTCTGGATGGCCACCATTGGTTCTATTCTCATTTTTCGGTCCTATACTTTTGGACTGCTGGGTTTTATTGCCTTTATGATTCTCCATTGGTTCTGTGACTTTTTCTGGTGCTATTTTCTCTCTGCCTTATCTTTTAAAGGTGGGCAATTTTTTGGTAAAAAACTCCAACAGGGATTATTTTTTATTTGTGGAGTTTTTCTCCTATTTTTCAGCGTTAAATTTATCTTCGATGCGGTGAAAATATTTATTTCTTTATAAATATTTAAACCAATTTCTTCCTAATTTCTGTCCTTTCAGAAAATATCTTCTTAAAAAAGCAGGATTTTTTTAATTTATATAGAAGCTACTCCTATCATTTATCCTACTTCCTTAAGTTAAGATTATAACTTAAGAAGGTAGGATTTAAAAATTATAAAAAAAATTTTAATAAAAAAGAAGGATTTTTTAAATAAATGTCGTATCTAAATCAGTAGAATGTAATGACATATTAACATAAACATATAATGACAATGAGATAAAGAATTACAAATATAAAAGCAAAAAAGTGAGGAAAGATACAACAGGCACAATTTTGGATTCTGAAACTACAAGACTTGATTAAAAATAATTAAAGCTTATTTAAAAAGTATCTTAGGATTTTTATTTAAAAACGAGTAAAATGGAGGCTTTTAAGATTGATAAAAATAAATATAGATACATTAGATAAAAATTCACCTATACCCTTATACTTTCAATTGGAAGAGATCTTGAAAGAAAGGATTGAGACAGGAGAATTACAAACCGGAGATTTACTAACTTCGGAAAAAGAATTGTCAGAAAAATATAAGATCAGTAGGCCTACCATTAGACAGGCATTAAGAGGGTTAGTTAGTGAAGGTTTACTTTATCGAGAAAAGGGGAAAGGGACTTTTATAGCAAAACCTAAGATAGATTATGGATTTATCCAAAGATTAACCACCTTCTACGATGATATGGTAGAAAAAGGTTTCACGCCAAAAACAAGGGTCATTAAACAAGAAGTTAGGACCGTTAGAGGAGCAATAGCTAAGAAATTAAATATCCAGAAAGGTGAAAAGATTATTTTTCTCAATAGAATAAGATTTATTGAAAATGAACCCATTGTAAATGTAATGAATTTTATTCCTTATAAATTGTGTCCAGATTTAATCAAGGAAGATTTAGAGAATCACTCACTTTATAAAATTCTTACGGATAAATATGGATTAAAACCTTATAAAGCAGAAATTACTTTGGAGCCGATTGTAGCGGAAGAATATGATTCTCAAATTTTGAAGATTAAGATAGGTGCTCCAATGCATTTAATGCAAAATATTACTTATACTAAGGATAATATAACCATGGATTATTTTGAATCACGTTTTAGAGGTGATAAGGGGAAAGTTAGAGTTGTACTTTATAATGAAATATAATTAAGGATGTGTTTAAATGGAAAAACTTAAGTTGTGTTTAATTGGAGCTGGTAGAGCAGGGATGGTTCATGCCAGAAACTATGCATTTGAAATATCTAATACAAAAATTGTTGCAGTTGTGGATGCCAATAAAAAGGTTGCTGAGGAAGCGGCAAAAGAATTAAATGCCAGCAATTTTTTTACCGAATTTGAAGAAGCATTAGCCGGTGTAGAATTTGATGCAGTTTGTATAGGAGCGCCGACTTTCGTTCATGCTGAAACTGTTATTAGAGCAGCTGATGCTGGGAAGCATATATTCTGCGAAAAACCACTTTCGACCACCTTAAAAGAGGCAGAACAAATGGAAAAGGCCATTAAAAGAAATAATGTGAAATTTCAAATTGGATTTATGAGGAGATTTGATCAAAATTTCTTAAAAGCTAAAAAAATTATTGATCAAGGAGAAATAGGCAATCCCATTCTGGTAAAATCAGTAGGACGAGGGCCAGGTTTACCTCCGCAGTGGTATTGTGATGTAAAAAGAAGCAATGGACTTTTAGCAGAGGTTAACAGCCATGATTTTGATTCTCTGAGATGGTTGAGTGGTAGTGATTATGAGCAGGTATATGCTTTAGCTGATAATTTTAAATGTCCCCAATATAAAGAAGAATATCCTGATTTCTATGATACTGCTGCGGTTAGTTTAAGATTTAAAAACGGAGTTTTAGGTCTAATTGATGGATGTTGTCCTGCTACCTATGGTTATGATGCGAGGATGGAAATTTTAGGAACCGAGGGAATGCTACAAATAGGTTCCCAACAGGCTTCTTCAGTTTTGGTTTGGAATAATAAGAGTCAACTAATTAAAGAAGGCAATCGAAGCTGGAGGATTTTATTCAAAGATGCCTACTTAGAGGAAGATAAGCATTTTGCTAATTGTATATTAAATAATGAAGAACCAAAAGTTAGTATTGAAGATGGAAAAAAAGCGATTGAAATAGTTATAGCAGCGAATAAATCAATCAAAACTGGTCAACCAGTGAGACTATAAACTATTATATTAATGCAAACTTTGAAAGGGAGAGAATAATCGTGTTAGCTGCGGTCTACAATGGAAAGAAAAACATTAAAATAAAGGATATTCCTAAACCAGAAATAGGCGATGATGAAGTACTATTAAAAGTTAAGGCTTGCTCAATTTGTGGCACAGATCGAAAAATATATAAGTACGGACATTTTAAAATTAAGGAAAGAAATGAGCAGATATTAGGCCATGAAATATCAGGAGTAATTGAAGAAGTTGGGAAAAAAGTGGATTACTACGAAAAAGGAATGCGTATTGCTTTAGCACCAAATGTCGGTTGTGGTTTCTGTGAAGTCTGTAGAAAAGGTCTTGAACAATTATGTTTAGACTATAATGCTTTTGGTATTAGTTGGCCTGGGGGTTTTGCTGAATATGTAAAAATTCCTGAAATTGCGGTCAAACACGGGAATTTAGTTGAAATACCGAAATCGCTTAGTTACGAAGAAGCTGCACTAATTGAACCATTATCTTGTTGTTATAACGCTTATGAGTCCCTAAAGGTGAGACCAGGAGAGAGTTTATTGATTTTTGGAGCTGGTCCAATGGGAATCTTGCATTTAATTTTGAATAAGCATTTAGGAATTGGGATGACCATTGTTGTAGATATAGATGATAAGCGGTTAAAGCTTAGTCAGGGATTTGGAGCGGACTACCTAGTTAAGAGTGACTTTAGGATTAAAAAAACAATAATGAGTTTAACCAATGGAGTGGGGATTGACAATATAATTACCGCTGCTTCAGTTCCAGAAATACAAAAAGAAGCTTTGGAATTGATAGCAATAAATGGCAAGATTAACTTCTTTGCTGGCTTGCCTCTAGGTAAAGAAGAAATTAAATTGAATTCAAATATAATTCATTATAAACAGTTAAGAATTACTGGAACTACCGGGTCATCCCTAAAACAATTTAGGCAGACTGCAAAGCTATCTCAAAATGCTGGGTTTAATCTAAAAAAAATAATAACTAAAAAAATAGGCATTGAAGAATTAGGTACTATTTTTGAGGATATTTCAGTTTTTGATAATAATATGAAAATAGTAGTTAGCTTTGGGAGGCAATAAAAAATGGTTCAGCTAAGTAAATACGAACTAGTAAAAGAGGTGAAAATATGCAATATTCTGTCAGCAACTGGATTTATGCAACAGAAGATTTAGAAAAGAGCCTTCAAAGATTAGCCAGGTACAAATATGATGCTGTAGAACTGGAAGGAGAACCCGATAAAGAAAAATATGAACCTAAAAAGGTAAAAAAAATGTTACAGCAGTATGGGCTTGAAGTTTCTTCTATTGCTGGAATGTATCTATGGGAAGAAGAGATTAAAAGAGATCTGGCTTCATCAGACCAGAAGATCAGGGAGCAAACTATTGTATATTTGTTCAAATGTATAGATTATGCCCAGTTGATGAGTGCAAAACTGGTCATTGTGGTTCCAACTGCCGTATCTAAAACAACACCTTCTCTGAGTAAAAAAGAAGACTGGAAAAATTCTGTAGAGGCAGTGCGGGAAGTAGCAAAATATGCGGAGAAAAAAGATATTTTATTGGCCATAGAGCCGATAAACCGGTATGAAACCTATTTAGTTAACAGCGTTCAGGATGCTTTGTGCTATTCCCGTGAAGTAAATTCAAGTCATGTAAAAATTATGGTCGATACTTTTCATATGAATATAGAAGAGCGAGATATACCAGAAGCAATTAGAATAGCCGGAAACAACCTGATTAATGTTCATCTAGCAGATAGTAATCGATGTTCAGTAGGAAGAGGACATATAAATTTTAAAGCGCTTATTAAAGCATTGAAGGAAATAAATTATCAATATGCCTTAACTTTAGAACCATTGCCACCAGTTTCTGATCCTTACCTTGCTCTGGAAGGAGGAGTTTCAGAAAATATTTTCGATCAATATGCTGCTGAAAGTATAATGGGCTTAAAATATTTTGAAAGTATTACCTGAAGTTTAATAAGTGTAAAGATTGTATAATTACCGTTATTTTTATATAGATCTTGAACGATTTATATTAGAGGAGGTAAAACCGTGAACTTTGAAGATAAAGTGGTTATAGTTACTGGTGCCGCTGTGGGAATTGGTAGAGCGACAGCTATAGCTTTTGCAGAAAAAGATGCCAGGGTGGTGGTAACTGATATTGATGTTGAAAAAGGTAAACAGACTAGTTCTTTAATTGGTGGGGATACCTTTTTTATTGAAATAAACGTAGCCAACAGCGAAAGTGTAAAGAATATGGTTAAAGAAGTCACCAAGAGATTTGGCAGGATAGATATTTTAGTTAATAATGCTGGAATCTATTATCAAGGTGATGTAACTGAAACGACTGAGGAAGAATGGGATAAAGTGATAGCCGTAAATCTAAAAGGGGTGTATCTTTGTTCCCATTATGTCATACCTGTTATGCTTAGGGGTAATGGCGGTGTAGTGGTTAATGTTGCTTCTGAAGCTGGTCTGGTGGGTATTGCTGGTCAGGTAGCTTATAATGTTTCCAAAGCAGGAGTTATTTCTCTAACTAAAAGTATGGCTGTAGACTTTGCCAGGCAAGGCGTGCGGGTTAACGCAGTGTGTCCGGGAACAACAGAAACTCCATTAGTTAAAAATGCTTTAAAAAAATCTAAAGATCCAGAAAAGGAAAGACGTAAACTTGAAGAATGCCGCCCCTTAAATAGACTAGGAAGACCAGAAGAGATAGCAGCAGCTATTTTAGCTATGGCTTCTGATAATTTAGGATACGCAACCGGTTCTGTCCTTTCTATTGATGGTGGTTATACTGCGCAGTAGCTAAGAAAGTCAATTTTTAAGGAGGCTAACTAGATGGGAGATTATCTAATTGGTGTAGACATTGGAACTGCAGGTACAAAAACTGGTCTTTTTAGTAAAGACGGTGTTTTTCTGGCTTCGGCCTATGAAGAGTCTACCCTGTTCTATCCTAAACCTGGCTGGGTTGAGCAGGAACCTGAGGGTTTTTACCATTCAGCAGTAAAAACTATCCGTCGAGTAATAGAAAAATCAGGTATAAGACCCAATGAAGTTGTTGCAATTGCGGTAGATGGTCAGATGTCCGGGATTGGTATGATTGATAAAAATTGGAATCCGGTAGCTCGTTATGATTCTTGGCTGGATACTCGTTGTGAACCTTATATTCAATTAATGCAGAGAAAAGCAGAAAAAGAAGTACTAAAAAAGACTGGTTGTCCGCCAACCTATGCTCATGGTCCGAAAATATTGTGGTGGAAAGAGGAGTGTCCGGAAGTTTTCCAAAAGATAGCTAAATTTGTGGTTCCCGGATGTTATGTAGCTGGAAAGATGGCCGGCTTGAATGCTTTTGATGCTTTTATAGATTATACTTATCTCCATTATACTGGTTTAGCTAATATCCAAGAAATGATTTGGGATAATGAATTATGTGACCTATTTAGTATTCCCCAGGAAAAATTACCACGAATAGTTAAACCATGGGATATTATTGGGCATTTAAGTAAGGAAGCTGCTAATTATTGTGGTTTGGTGGAGGGCATTCCTATCGCAGCTGGAGCTGGGGATACCACCACAAGTTATTTAGGAGCAGGAATAGTTCAACCAGGGATTATTTTTGATGTGGCTGGTACAGCGTCGGTTTTAGCCAGTTGTACTAATGAATTTTCACCTGATCTAAAATATAAAACTGTAATGTGTTCCCGATCAGTTATTCAAAATTTGTGGAATCCCATTGCTTTTATAAATGGTGGAGGGCTTTGTCTGCGTTGGTTTAGAGATGAAATAGCCCATCAGGAAACAAAGGAAGCAGAAGCTAAAGGGCAGGATCCTTATGAATTTCTCGATAGATTGGCCTCTGAAATTTCACCCGGTAGTGATAAGTTGCTCTTTGTACCTCATTTAGGAGGAAGAGTCTTACCAGCTCAACCCAACCTGAGAGGGAGTTGGGTTGGGTTTAGTTGGGGACAGAGTAAGAATCATTTTTACCGATCCATTCTGGAAGGTATAGCTTATGAATATTACTATTATTTAAAAATTATGAAAAATCTCTATCCTGATATTGAATTTAAGGAAGTTCGAGTTTTAGGTGGAGGATCAAAGAGTAGGTTGTGGAATCAAATAAAGGCAGATACTCTAAACCTTCCCTATACCATAGTAACTCAACAAGAACCAGCTATTCTGGGTAGTGCAATTATTGCCGGTTATGCGGTGGGGTTATTTGATAACTTGGCTAAAACTTCACAAGAATTTGTGCAGGTCAAAGATCGAATAGAACCCCGTGCCGAATATCACGACCACTATAAGCAATATGCTGAAATATATATTGATTTAATGGATAATCTTACTAATACTTTTCAAAGACTTGCACAATTGAAGGAGCCTTCTTTATCTGGACCGGGGAAGGTTAAATAGCTTTTCATAATGAAATTGGAAAGGAAGGAGAGGTATAGATTTAATGGAGCCTTTTAATCATCATTTAAATTTTAATACTGGTGAAATTCTTACAAATTGCAATATTGTGGCTCGCCATTTGAGTGATATGAAAGGAATGTATTACGATGTCGAAGCTACCCAAAAGATAATTAATGAAGGTGATTCGGTAATCTATAGATTCTATAACATTGATGTCCCTGAGGAATATGGTCACCTACAACACTGCACCAGCATTATCTATCCTGGACGCGTAGGTGACGAATACCATATGACCAAAGGACATTTTCATGCCCAGGAAGATACGGCAGAAATATATTTAGTATTACAGGGAACCGGTAAATTATTAATGCAAAAGAAAGATACAGAAGTTAAGATCCTGGATATGCAACCAGGTAGTATATCCTATATCCCCCCCTATTGGGCTCACCGGACGATAAATACTGGGAATACACCGTTAATCTTTTTTGCGGTTTATCCTGGTGAAGCTGGACATAATTATGGAATTATTGAGAAAAAGGGATTTGGTAAATTAATTGTAGAAAGAAATGGGCAAATTAATGTTATAGACAATCCTAATTATTAAATAAATATTATAATCTAAAAAATGAATAAAAGGTGAGGAACAGGTAGTTCAGATGGTAAGTAATAAAAAAGTTTTATAGTAAGGGAAAATAATGATGAGGGAAAGAAAACAGATGATCAATTAAATATTGAAAAGAAGGGGGTGATGATATATAACTATATAAATTTTAAAAGAAGGGGGTGAAAGTGAACTAAAATATATTTAGTTTGTGGGCAGATAATTAAGGTAATTTTATTTAATTAAAGGGAGGTATTAAAAAGTGTTAAAGAAAAGTTTACTAATTATTCTGGTTATTACTTTGTTAGTAATCGTAAATTCATCTGGGGTATTTGCCAAAGATTTACCTAAAGAGATAGTTATAGGTTGGACACCACCGGATATTACCGGGGTATTTAAGACGGCGACAGACTATTTTGAGAAAGCTGCTGCAGATGCCGGAAAATATGGAATTAATGTTCAAATTCTAAGTCGGTCTCCTGCTACCCATATTGCTTTTGCCGATCAAGTAGCAATTATTGAAGATTACATTCAAAGAAAGGTGGATGTAATTGCTATCTCGCCCATAGAAGTGGAAGTGGTTATTCCTTCTATTCGTAAAGCTAATCAAGCCGGTATTCCAGTAATAATTGTGAATTTATTGGAACCCATTGCCGGAGTGGAAGTAGCCTCATATATTGGGTTTGATAATAGTATGGCAGCTGAGATCTCTGCCTATACTGTAGTGGATTATTTTGGTGGACCGGGTGTATTAGGTACGGGGAGAAAAGTTGCGGTTGTGCCAGGAACCTATCTTGATCTGAAATGGTGGCAAGATCTATATGCTACTTTTACTGCGGGGGAAAAAGCAGCTATAAAAGCAACTGGAGCTATTATCGAGGGTGTGGCTGGTGGTTTCTTCTCGGTAGCTCGATTGAACGGTTTTCACAAGGTGATTGATCAGTATCCAGGTATTAAAATAGTGGGCACCTTGCCGGCAGATTGGAATCGGGAGAAAGGCATTAAGGCAGCAGAAGATTTTCTTACCGCCAATCCAAAAGGAAAGCTTGACTTTATCTGGGCAGCATCGAATGAGATGGGCCTTGGTGCAATGTTAGCTGCTGAGGCTGCGAAGAGACAAGATGAGGTGAAAGTATTCACTAATGATGTTACCCCAGAGTCAGCAGATAGAGTGCGGGAAGGAAGACTCACTGCGGAAACGACTCACGGTTTCCCAGATTGGGGTTGGTACGGAACTAAATTTGCAGTTATGTTAGCTCTGGGACAAAAAGTTCCTCAGATTTTTGACATTAGACCTAGGACCATGTATAAAGAAAATGCAGATGAATTTTATCCTACTCCCAAGCTTGAACCTATAGACTGGGAAGCAATCAAGGCGGAATATATGGCCGAATAAATTCTCATTAGAGAGGGGGCCTTGGTAGAGGCCCCCTATATAATCTTTATACCAAGCTTAACTAAGCTACCTGTCTTTTTCGAGGAGGTGAAAAATGTCCCCAAAGCCTTTATTACGATTGGAAGCCATAGATAAAAGTTTTCCAGGTGTTCATGCTCTGGATCACGTTGATTTTGACCTTTATGAAGGAGAGGTTCATGTTCTCTTAGGCGAAAATGGTGCTGGTAAATCTACTTTAATGAAGATTCTCAGCGGTTCTTTACCGAGAGATAGTGGACGTATTATCCTCCGAGATACACCAGTCGAAATAGCCAACTCGTATCAGGCTCATTTATTAGGAATCGGTATGGTTTATCAGGAGTTGAGCCTCATTCCTAACTTGAATGTGGCTGAAAACATTTTTTTAGGTAGATTGCCTAAACGTAGATCTTTCTTGGTGGATTGGTCAGAAATAAATAAAAAAGCTCAACAAATTCTGAAAAAACTGAATGTTAATATTGATCCTATGCTACCGGTTAATCATCTTAGTATGGCTGAGCGACAGTTAGTGGAAATTGCCAAGGTTTTATCTTTGGAGGTAAAAATTCTACTACTCGATGAACCCACCTCAGCTTTATCAGAAAGGGAACGGCAACGATTATTTAAGCTAATACGTGAATTAGGTGAACGGGGAATTTCTATTATTTATATTTCCCATCATTTATCTGAGATTCCCTTAGTAGGTCATCGAGTAACAGTTCTTAGAGATGGCAAGAAGATTGCTACTTTACCGGTGAGTAAAGCTGATGAAGATACTATTATTCGTATGATGATAGGGAGAGATCTGAAGGAACAGTTTTTTAAAGAGGAAACTAATCCGGGTAAGGTTATCTTGAAGGTTGAAGATCTGGAGATAAAAGGTAAACTTCACCAGGTGAACTTTACCTTACATGAAGGGGAGATAGTTGGCATTTTTGGTCTCTTGGGAGCTGGGTGTACCTTACTGGTTCGTGCCTTATTTGGATTGGAAAAGATGGATAGTGGTAAAATCTATGTTAATAATAGAATAGTTACTATTTCTTCTCCCGCTGATGCCATTAGATTAGGATTAGGTTATCTCGCCAAAGATAGGAGAGAGGGTCTTATACCTCCCATGCCCCTATTATCCAATATAACTTTAGCTAGTTTAAGAAAAATCTCTGAGCGGAGTCTGATTAAACATCAAAAAGAACAGCAAGTAGGAAAAAAATACCTGAAGGAATTAAATATTCAACCTCCTGACTTAGCTCGAATGGTAAGGTATTTGAGTGGTGGTAATCAGCAAAAGACTGCCTTATCCAAGTGGTTATGCAGTGGATCAAAAGTTTTGATTTTTGATGAACCCACCCGGGGCATAGATGTCAGAGCCAAGTCCGAAATTTTTCAAATTTTTAATCAATTGACTAAAGCAGGAGTAGGGATTCTGATGATATCTTCTGAATTACTCGAAATTTTAGCTATGGCTGACCGTATCTTCGTAATGCGTAGAGGAGCCTTAACTGTAGCCTATCAAAAGGGAGAGGCCACCAAAGAACAACTATTAAAAAGCGCCAGTTAGGATGCAAAAATAATCAGAAAAACAGAAAGGAGAAATTATGAAGGAAAGAAGAAAAAAATTATCTACCATAAAAAGTAACTCCCCTAGTAAGATATACCTAACCGGATCTTCGGTAATACATTTTTTTAATAACTGGTCGCCTACCGGAGGGAAAATATTTAAAAAAATATTGATCAGTGGAGGACCAATTATTGCCTTGCTTTTTCTGTGTATTTACCTTTCCTTTGCTTCACCTTATTTTTTTACCGTAGGTAATTTTATGAATATAACCAGACAATCTTCTATCAATGCTATACTTGCTATTGGCCAGACCATGGTCATTATTTCTGCCGGGATTGATTTATCGGTTGGCGCTGTTCTTGCCCTTTCAGCTTCAATATCTGCCGTAGCAATGTCCTACTGGGGACTTAATTTTGGATTTAGTATATTTTTAGGTTTAATAGTAGGTACCTTAATAGGGTGTATAAATGGTATAATTATTACCAAAGGAAGAATACCTGATTTTGTTGCTACACTGGGTATGATGACTACCGCACGAGGTATATCCTTAATTTTGACTGGAGGATTGCCAGTTCCTTCACATTTCACTGCTACTGCACTCAAAGGATATTTACCCTTAGGATTAATTTGGTTAGGTAGTGGTGATATTTTTAGTATTCCGGTCCCCGCTTTAATTGTGGTAGCGGTAACTATCCTGGGCTGGATAATTTTAAACCATACTACCTTAGGACGAGCTATTTATGCTGTGGGAGGAAATAGTGAAGCTGCTAAAACTTCAGGCATTAATGTTGAAGGTACAAAAATTATTGCTTATAGTATTATGGGATTACTGGCTGCAGTAGCTGGTATTGTTCTAACTGGTCGTCTAAATTCAGCCAATGCTTTAATGGCAGAGGGAGCAGAATTGCAAAGTATTGCTGCTGTAGTTATTGGTGGAACAAATCTTTTTGGTGGTCAAGGTGGTGTTATTGGTACCTTAATTGGCGCAATTATCATGGGTGTATTGGGTAATGGTTTGAATTTGCTTAATGTCTCAGCTTTCTGGCAAAGAGTTATTATGGGTTTAATTATTATCGTCGTTGTGGTTTTCGATCAATGGCGAAGAAGACGATTTGTATTTTAAGGAGGTTAAGAAAATGTTTTCCGGAGGTTATCAAGGAAAGTATTTGAGGATAAATCTAACTAATAAAACAATCGAGGAGGAAAAAATTGATCCTGAGTGGCAAAGAAAGTTTTTAGGTGGGCGAGGCTTAGCAGCAAGATTTTATTATGATGAAATAGCTAATAATATTGAGCCATTTTCATCTGATAACAAATTAATTTTATTTACTGGTCCCTTAACTGGGACATCAGGACCAGCGACTACCAAAATAGGATTGGCTACTAAATCTCCTGAAACCCGGCAATATTTATGTTCAAACGCAGGAGGATTTTTTGGTCCCCATCTGAAGAAAAGTGGATATGATGGACTTATTATTGAAGGAAAAGCGGATAAACCGGTGTATATTTTAATCGAAGATAATCAAGTTAAAATTGAAAAAGGGGAGAATCTTTGGGGAAAAACTACTAAAGAAGTTAATAAAATACTAAAAGAGAAGGTAGGAAGAGAAGATCAGGTTCTTTCCTGTGGTCCGGCAGCTGAGAATAGAGTTAGATTATCGGGTATTCAAATTGGTGATAGAAGTTTTGGGCGCGGTGGTGCAGGAGCGGTTATGGCTTCAAAAAATTTAAAGGCTATAGCGGTAAAAGGAACTGGTGAAATAGCAGTAAGTGAACCGAATAAATTTAAAGAAGTTGTAAAATATGCTATTTCTTATGTACGTGAAAGCAAAGCTAATCATACTAAATATGGCACAGCTCAATATACCGCTGTTATGAATGAACTTGGTTGTTATCCGACCCGAAATTTCCAAACCGGAGTATTTGAGGGGATTGACACTATAGCGGCAGAATATATGAAAAAAAACTTTTTTATAAAAAACCTAGCCTGTTTTCGGTGTCCAGTGGCCTGTTCCCAGTTATGTGAAGTTAAAGAAGGTATTTTTAAAGGGGCGAGATCAGATCCAGAATATGAGACTATAGGTGCTTTGGGAGCTATTTGTGGAGTTAGTGATTTTGCCGCTATTATTAAGGCCAATGAAATTTGTGACGAACTCGGTATAGATACTATATCTGTTGGTGTTATTATTGGTTTTGCAATGGAGTTATTTGAAAGAGGGTATATTACTAAGAAAGATACTGGTGGACTTGAGCTTAAGTTTGGCAATGGAGTAGCAATGGTAAATATGATTGAGAAAATAGCGAAAAGAGAAGATATAGGAGATTTGCTTGCCGAAGGTATGTTAGGTATTGCTGAGAAAATGCCAAAAATGCAAAAATATATGATGCAGGTTAAAGGATTACCCTTAGCAGCTTATGATTCCAGAGGTTTTTATGGCAACGCATTGACTTTTGGAACTTCGAGTCGAGGTGCTTGTCATAATGTGGGGGGTTGGAGTATTCGAGATGAACTTTTATCAGGTGAATATGATCGTTTTGCTGTTGAAGGAAAGGGGAAATTGATAAAATCTCTTCAGGATACTCGAGGCTATATAGATTCACTAGGTATTTGTACCGTAGTTAGAAGTGGATACGGTTTTACTGATAAACCTCAAGGCAAAGTCTTAGAATATTTAACCGGTTATAATTTTACTCCAGAACTTATGACTATTGGCGAAAGAGTATATAATTTAGAAAGATTAATTATCAATAGGGAAGGTAGATTTAGGAAAGATGATATGATTCCAGAACGATTTCGAACCGAAGAAATGCCCGAGGGTCAAGCCAAGGGGCATGTGGTCAGCGATAAGATTTATAATACCATGCTTGATGAGTATTATGAAGTTCGAGGCTGGGATATGGATGGTAGACCAACTAAAGAAAGATTGCATGAATTAAACCTTGACAATATTTGAACTTGAAAGGTGAGTTATTTTGAAGATTACCGTAAAATATTTTCTGGATTTTAAAAAGATTAGTGGACATTCCAAAGAAGAACTATTCTTTAAGAATGATGAGATCAATGTGCAAGATGTATTTAAAGTCCTTAATCATAAATATCAGCTTGAATTTAAGAAGATAGTGTCTAAAGGAATTATTATGGTTAATAATAGGTCAATTAATCAGCTAAAGAAAGAGAATACCATTCTTAAGGATGGTGATGAACTAATAATTATGCCTATGATTTCAGGGGGTTAATTCTTAAGCTTAATCAGTAACTTAATTTCTAGTGCATAATATTTCGTTTGGTCAAATAATTGATTGAAGAGAAGAGTAAGGTGATTTTTATGAAAATTTTAATTACTCCACGCTCCTTTGCTTCGAGTTCAGATAAAGCCATCAAGATGCTTACGGCAAGGGGTTATGAAATACAAAAAAATAATACTGATCGGCCTTATAAAAAAGAGGAAATGTTAAATCTGATTAGAGACATAGACGGGATTATCATAGGAATAGATGAACTAAGTGCCGAAATAATTGAGAGAGCAGATAAATTGAAAGTAATCTCCAAATATGGCACAGGTTTGGATAATATTGATATAAATATGGCCACCAATAAGAATATTATAGTAACCAATACTCCTCAAGCTAATATTGATGCGGTAGCAGATTTAGTTTTTGGTTTGATCTTAGGTTTAGCCCGAAGAGTTCCTGAAGCTGACCGAAAAACCAAGAATGGCAAGTGGGAAAAGATTATTGGAAAGTCAGTCTGGGAGAAAACACTCGGAGTTATCGGACTTGGAAAGATAGGCAAGCAAGTGGTTAAGCGAGCTAGAGGTTTCCAAATGAATATTTTAGGTTTTGATCTAATTAAAGATAAAAAATTTGCCTCAAGATATGGTATTAAGTATGTCAGTTTAGAAAATCTTCTTCAAAAGTCAGATTATATTACCATTCATCTTCCTTTAAATGATGCTACACGTGGTATGATTAGCTATAAAGAACTGGAAAAGATTAAAAAAGAAGCATTTTTAATTAACACTTCACGTGGCGGAATAGTAGATGAGCAAGCTCTTTATCAAGCTCTGAGGAATAATCAATTAAAAGGAGCAGCTTTAGATGTCTATAGTAACGAACCACCTGTAGAATCTCCCTTGAAGGAATTGGATAATGTAATCATGACTCCACATATTGGTGCCTACACCGAAGAAGCTATAGAAAATATGGGTATTCAAGCTGCCCAAAATTTAATTGATGTTTTAGAGGGAAGAAAACCTAAAAATAGAGTTAATTAATATCTCGACCATATCCAAAGCCAAGAAAATAAAAAAGAGAACTTTAGATTTCTTCTGGGGAATTAATTCGAAGTTATTTTAAAAATTCCCGGTCAGGTTCCAATTCTAAAATTGATCAGCTGGGTAAACAGATACAGGATTTCTTAGGTGGAGAGGAAGTTAAGTTTGACTTAAACCTCTTAGACTGGGAGATTTGTTCTAAATTTCAACAAATTATTTTACTGGCCGAATACGCTATCCTCCGAGGCTGGGTTAGTAGTTATGGCAGAATTGCCCAACATCTTAAAATGAAACAGGCTGCTCGAGCGGTAGGTAGGGCATTAGCCAGTAATCCCTTCCCGATAATTATACCCTGTCATCGAACCATTAGGTCAGATGGTCAGCTAGGAGGATATCAGGGAGGTTTAGATATGAAACGTGCCTTGCTCGAGTTGGAAGGTCTGAAGATATCCGAGACCGGGAAGGTTCTCGCTCCCAGGATATACTATTGATCTTTAAATTTATATTTAACCATCACCTGAAGCTAACTTTGCTATACATAATAAGGGAGTGGTTATTACAGTTCGCTCTATTTAGAAAGGGTTTTACCTGTATTGATTAATTAAAGGAGGTAAAAGGTTATGTTAAAAAAAGAGCATCGTGGTGGAAAAGAGCGTAGATCAGGATTAGACCGCAGGATTAGTAATGATCCAAATCATAAAGGATCTGAACACCGAGGTGGCCGAGATAGGAGATCCGGGAAGAATCGAAGAAAGACGGTCTTAAAGACAGGGATATGTTAAGAGAAAGATGGAGATAATCTGTTTAAAACCCTTTGACCGGTAAGTTGAAGGGTTTTTTTAATTAATTTTAACCAAAAGAAGGCATTTAAAACTATTATCGGGTATAATAAAATAAAAGAAAAGCTTCTTACTCACCAAGCTTAAAAAGAGAAAAGGGAGAGAATGGGTAGTTATCTGAAAAGATTAAAGATTCTAATCTTTGTATCGATTATAAGCGTAAGCACTGATCAGCTGGCTAAATACGCTGCTAAAAAATTACTTCCTTATGGTGCAATGACTAGCTTTCTGGGTGATACGATAAGGTTACAGTACCTTAAAAATAAAGGCGCTTTTTTAAGTCTGGGTGCTTCTTTACCCGAAGAAACACGATTTTGGATTTTTATGGTCTGGGTATCTTTAATGTTAAATATTATGTTTTTCTACCTGATTTTATCGAAAAAACTATCTTTTTTACCAACTCTCGGTATATCCCTGATCTTCAGTGGAGCGATGAGTAATCTGATTGACCGACTGACTTATGATGGTGCGGTAATCGATTTTTTAAATATCGGAATAGGAAATTTGCGGACTGGTGTATTTAATTTAGCGGATTTTGCAGTTATATGCGGGGTTGCACTGCTCTTCTATTTTAGTCTGTTTAAAGGTGGGACTGACCAATCTACCTATACCTCTAATACACCACTGGAAGAAAATTTTAGCCAGGAAGATTAAAAATAATTAAATTGAGTAATCTGAAAATATATTTAATCATTAAATAAATTAAAGCGCTTCTTTTTAATCAGTAATTGAAAATACTATAAATAAGGAGGAATGTTCTATGTCTTACCCGATAATTCAAGTCAAAGACTTTCGTAAAATCTATGGCGATTATGTCGCTGTGGACGGAATTAGTTTTGAGGTGCAGCGTGGCGAAATCTTTGGCCTTCTAGGACCTAATGGTGCGGGGAAGACCAGTACACTGGAGTGTTTGGAAGGGCTGCGCATCCCCGATGGCGGATTATTACGAATTATGGACGTTGACCCTAATCGTCAATCAGGTAAACTGCGTAACTTGATCGGGGTGCAGTTACAGACTTCTAGTCTGCCGGAGAGCATCCGCCTTGACGAGGCGATGAAATTTTTCTGTGCTTATCACGGTGTAGTCCCGCGTTATGACGTGCTAGACCGTTTTGGTCTGAAAGAGAAAAGGAGAGCCCAGTATCATCAGCTCTCTGCCGGTCAACAGCGGCGTCTGGGGCTAGCCTTGGCCGTAGCTCACCATCCCCAGGTACTATTTCTGGATGAACCTACCGCTGGTCTTGATGTTGCCTCGCGTATTGAGTTACATAATCTGATGCGTGAACTGCAAACTTCTGGTACTACTATTATTCTGGCTACCCATGATATGGCCGAAGCCGATGAACTGGCCAGCCGTCTGGCCATTTTACTGCGTGGTAAGATCGTGGCTACCGGTACCCCGCTGGCGCTTACTGCAACCGGCGCGGGTTTGACTAAAATCTCTGTTTACACCAAAGACTCCAGCCTATCTGATCCCCAGCTTAGTTTTCCGGCGGTAAGTCATCGCACAGTTAAAGAAGAATATGTGATTTATTATAGTAGAGATATCGGTCCTACTATTTCGACAATTATCGCTTATCTTAAAGACAAAGAGGATACCCTCCTTGATTTAAGAGTAGAACGGCCTTCTCTGGAAGATCGTTTTCTGGAAATCACCAATATTGGAGGTGCTAAATGAACGCTTTTATCAGTCATTTTTCCTTCGAGTTCCGCTCTGGGATTCGTAATAAAACTTTACTCTTAATGAACTACCTATTCCCCTTAGGTTTCTATTTTATGATAGGACTACTGATGACCCAAATTAATCCTACCTTTCTGGAAACCATGCTTCCGGCGATGGTTATCTTTGCTATTTTAGCCTCTACTATTTTAGGGATACCTGATCCCTTAGTAACCGCCCGGGAAGCCGGTATTTTTCGTAATTACAAAATTAATGGGGTTCCAGCTTTCTCTATTCTGGTTATTCCAGCTTTGACTACTATCTTACATACAGTAGTGGTAAGTATCATCATTATTATTACCGCTCCACTATTATTCAAAGCCCCTTTACCACTTAATTGGTTTGGTTTTGTAGTGACCTTTCTGCTTACTGCTTTAGCCTGCGCCGGATTTAGTGTGCTGATCGGGGTAATTTCCTCCAGTTCGCGGATTACCGTGCTCTGGTCTCAGCTGATCTTTCTGCCTTCCATGCTGTTAGGTGGAATGATGATCCCCCATAGTATGTTACCAAAGGCGATGGCTAAAATCGCTCAGCTCTTGCCAGCCACTCAGGCTATGAACGCCTTTCGGGGATTAGCCCAGAATCTGCCTACTGATTTTAATCCGCTGGGGTCGCTTCTTATCCTACTAGCAAGTGGGGTATTGGCTTTTGAATTAGCCCTCTATCTTTTTAATTGGGATAGGCGTAATACCAATCAACGTGGACATCCTCTCTTGGCCTTACTGGTTTTACTACCCTATATCCTGGGAATACTTTTACAATAATCTAATATATAAATGATGGTGAGTTAGTACAACCACCTTTTGACTACCTCTGACTTGAAACTTATCACCTACAACCTGAAATTCTTTTAATTAAAAAGAAGGATTTTTAAAACTTTTGTCGAATATAAAAAGGTAAAGAGTAGGACATAATTAAAAACTATATAGA
>Ga0315293_10000122_pt1 | contig 63611 bp, 51 predicted proteins | sample YL17G13_20_MG_FD_203071 | JGI IMG/M metagenome (GOLD analysis project Ga0315293, IMG submission 203071) | Sediment microbial communities from Yellowstone Lake, YNP, Wyoming, USA - YL17G13_20 | ecosystem: Environmental > Aquatic > Freshwater > Lake > Sediment | place: USA: Wyoming | collected... | reverse complement strand
CGGCGATTGTTAAGGCACCTATTCCACTAAAAAGCACTTCCCAGTGATTAAGAATCTGCCCGATTAGAAAATCTAGTACTCTGACCATAGCTCCAGCCCGCTGACAGTCCGCGAAGGCCGATGTCAAAAATTGCTATTTAGATAGTCGGGCTTTCCATCGTCGCTGTCGTAACGGGTTGAATCTTCAAACTCAGCATCGATTTTTATTCTTTCGATTAGCTCAGCCTTCTTTGTGTTGCTGTCAACGGTAACCAATATCGCACTCATTTTCACATCTTTTGTTGCTATCTCGAAAGGGATAGGCATTCGAGTTCTGAATGACTTAAGGACACTCTGAATGCCGCGGCCGAGGACGGAATCGTGGGCGCCGGTCATGCCTATGTCGGTGATGTACGCGGTTCCGTTGGGCAGGATTCTTTCGTCAGCGGTTACAACGTGTGTGTGAGTGCCGAAGCAGCAGCTGACCCTTCCATCGAGATGATAGCCCATCGCAATTTTTTCGCTGGTGGCTTCGGCGTGAAAGTCAACAAATATGATGTCAGCCTGCTGCTGGACGTGCGGCAGAATCCTGTCAACGGTGTTATAAGGGCAGTCGGCGGGTTTCATAAATAATCGGCCTATCAGGCAGATGACGGCCACGACGGGGCCTTTGCCGGTTTTGTAAACTCCAACGCCTCTACCGGCGGCGAACTCGGACAGGTTTGCCGGCCGGGCAATGTTGTCCGCTACTTCGAGGGTCTCAATTATGTCTTTTTTGCGGTAAGCGTGGTCGCCTAATGTTACGAGGTTCACGCCGTATTTCAGCAGTTTGTCGTAGATTTGAGGTGTCAGGCCTGAGCCGCCCGCTGCGTTTTCAGCGTTGGCTATTACGCAGTCGATACTTCGCTCTTTGACTAAAGACTTTAGTTTCTCGGCAAGGATTCGCCTGCCGGGCCGACCAACAATATCACCAATGCAAAGAACATTCAGCTTCATTTATCTTCTTTTCTAATTGTCTGTCACACCTCGAATGACGGCGTCATTGCGAGCGGAGCGAAGCAATCTCTTCGTTTCAAATATGAGATTGCCACGGCCTGTTTCGCAGGCCTCGCAATGACAACCCCTCAAACCATATGTGACAAAATACTAATATGCGATTCGTCTCTATTATATACACCGACGCTGTTTTCCGCCATAAGTGTTTCTTTTGGTGTGTTTATTTGACTGGATTTTGGCTTTCGGGTAAAATATATGTTTGACACAGAGGTTGAGGGACGATGCGATGAAATCAAGAGTGCGTGGAAAAAGCACTTCGCAGGTTGAGGTATCCAACATTGATGTGCACGGGTTCTGGCTTTACGCCGAAGGCAAGGAGTATTTTCTTGCCTTCGAGGAATATCCGTGGTTCAAGAACGCGAAGGTTATGGAGATACTGAACGTTCGACTGCTCCACGGCTGCCATCTCTATTGGCCCGACCTCGATGTTGACCTCGAACTTGCCTGCCTTGCAAACCCAACTGAATATCCGCTAAAGTACACTATCGGAAAGAAATAATCCTTTTTGTACAAAAAGGGCCGTAGGCCTTATACCCACGCCCTTCGTTTTATTTCGTTCTTCTAACTTCGCACTTACTGTTTCTACAACACCCTGCGTTTCCTCAACATCAATCCGCCTAAACCAAGCAGCAAAAGTGTGGCGGGTTCGGGAACGTAGTTGAAATTGTCAAATCGAGTGTCTATGACCATTCCAGACGTTTCTGTTGCAGCTTGTATTGTAAAGCCTATGTTGCCACTCATCTGAGCACTTAAAGATCCAACAAGATAATTGTCGACATAGCCGGTTAGGATTTCTTGATCGAGATCATATACGAGTCTCATTCGATGAAATACACTATCCTCATCACCAAAAGGATACAGCCAATCACTGAATTGTGATGGAGCCCATGTCTGCACACGATAAAAATTGCCAACGGAATAAAAAATACCGACCGTCTCAGATGAACATGCTGCTTGCAGGTAGATTAAACGTGTACCTGAACCGGAGAATTGAGGCACAGAAAAATCTACACTGACATCAAAATCTCCCCCTGGGAAGTCATAATTCGTGTAAATACCATTTCCGTTCCCCCAACCACTTTGCACAGTTGTTCCTTGAATTCGAAGTTGCCCTCCTATTTCGGTAGTTGTACAACCATTTTTCAGCACATGCCACGTTGGACTAAGAACTCCATCATTGAAGTTATCTGAAAAACCTCCTGTCGCGAAAACATTAGGTGTCATCAACAAGACCAGCACCGTCATGATGAACAATGCAGTGCAAAATTGTTGATGATTTATTTTCATTTTTTCTTCTCCTCCTCAAAAAATCATCTTTTTGAGTATTTGTGGGGGAAAGCTTGGCAGGAAAAAAGAAAAAGCTCTCTCACCACTCCTCTTCTATTGTAAAACTATCTCTACTTTGCAACTATACGTGTGCGGTAGAGAATGTTAAGGAAAAAGTCCGAAAAAAGCGGGATTTTTTGCAGAAAACCACGCTGGCCTGTGGCCAGCGGCTAAACAATGCCTATGGCATGGCCTATCCCTTTTTGCGCAAAAAGCAACCATTCTCGTATGTCGTATATCGTATGTCGCAGGTCGTATGTCGAGTTTTGTTAGAGCTTTTTCAGCAAACTTGTAATCATTCGGCCGATATGGTCCAACTTTTCAAGCAACACAGCTTCGTTGTCTTGTTGTATATACTTCAACTCTTTTGCTATTGTTATTTGTGTTTCCAGTTCAGCGCAACTGCCCAGTGTTATGTGCAAAAATTGCTTATACTCCTTGTTATGGTATCTCTTAAAACCTTCTGCGACATTCGAAGGTATAGAAATTGCTGACCGTCTCATTTGGCTAATTAAGCCGTATGTTTCTTGTTTTGGAAACTTTTCCGTTAATTGGTATATATCCTTGACTACCTCGATGCCTTTTTTTCAAATCTCCAGGTCTCTATATGTTTCTATAGCCATAGTTTATCCAACACGATACACGATGTACGACATACGAAATACGACCGACGAACCTGCTACCTTGCATATTCGATGCAGCGGACTTCACGCAGCAGCGTTACCAGGATTTCGCCCGGATAGGCCATTTCTTCTTCAATCTTTTTGGCGATGTCGCGTGCGATTTTCATAGCTGATTCATCGTCAACTTTTTCGGCGTTCACGATTACGCGGATTTCACGGCCTGCCTGTATTGCATAAGCATTTTCGACGCCTGTAAAGCTGGTGGCGATTTCTTCGAGTTTTTCCAGCCGTTTAATGTACCTTTCGAGCGTTTCTCTTCTGGCGCCGGGACGCGATGCGCTAATGGCGTCAGCGGCGGCAATTAAAGGAGTATAAGGGTTGTCCGCCGGGATGTCGCCGTGATGGCCTTCGACCGCATTTAGTATAATAGGTGATTCGTTGAACCGCTTAAGATAATTGGCGCCTATCGAGGGATGGCTGCCTTCGATTTCGTGGTCGAGTGCCTTGCCGATGTCGTGCAGCAATCCGGCGCGTCTTGCTATTGAGCCGTCGAGGTTGAGTTCGTCAGCCATCACCTGAGCCAGATAAGCTACTTCAATGCTGTGGCTGAGAGCGTTTTGCCCATAGCTTGTTCTAAAGCTCAATACGCCGAGCAAACTCAGTATCTTGTTGTTGAGCCCTCTGACGTTGGCTTCGACGACGGCGTCTTTGCCAAGCTGCAGGAGCTTCTGATTGACATCTTTTTTGGTGTTTGCGACAAGCTCCTCGATGCGGGACGGATGTATGCGTCCGTCCTGAATGAGCCGTTCCATCGAGAGCCGGGCGACCTCGCGTCTGACCGGATTGAAGCCGCTGACGGTAATCATCCCTGGGGTATCGTCGACGATGACATCGACGCCGGTAGCCTTTTCAAACGCACGGATGTTGCGTCCTTCTCTGCCGATGATTCGCCCTTTCATTTCGTCATTGGGTATCTCGACGGTTGAGACGGACACCTCACAGGTCTGCTCAGCGGCATAGCGCTGAATAGCAATGCTGAGTATTTCGCGGCTTTTTTCGGCTGCGATTTCGTTTGTCTCTTCGACTTTGCGCTGAATCAGAGCCGACATCTCGTGCTCGCATTCGTCTTCGAGGCGCTTCAACAGCAGGTCCTTGGCCTCTTCGATGTTCATTGCGGTGATTTTCAGCAGTTGATTTTTCTGCTGGGCCATCAGGGTCGAGACCTGTTTTTCCTTGCCGGTGATAATGTTCAATCTTTTTTCGATGTCTTTTTCCTGCTGTTTCAGCGTCTCTTCCTGCTGGTGAAAGAGCTGGGTCTGTCTGTCGAGAGAATCCTCGCGTTTAGTCAGTCTCATTTCGATTTCGTGCAGCTCGGCACGGGTCTGGTTTGCCTCGGCAGTGAGCTGCTCTTTTTTCCTGATGGCCTCGGTGGCGGCCTCAATCTGAGCGGATTTAATTATGTTTTCAGCTTCTCTTTTCGCCCCCTCAATCTGCCGCTCTATGTCCTGCTCGAAGGTTTTGGTTTTTGCTCTGGCGATTATCTGATAGGCGATGGCCGTCAGACAGATTCCCAAAGCAAAGGCGATGATTGATATGACTACAGCCGGCAGAGTCATAATTTGCATCGACAAAGTGTCCATAATTTCCACCTTTCCACTGCACTTACACTAAAAGTTAAAAAGCATTGCTCAGGGGAGATTGATGGCAGCGCTCCGTCGCCATAGCTATGGAGCGTAGGCGACTTCCGGGGGCAGCAAAGCCGCAAAGAAATGGCCGTAGATGGCGAGAATCCATTTCGGCAGAGTTTACATTCGCTCACTTAGCGCTAAAGTTACGGGTAATCGCCGTACCCTGTGTATTGACAGACTCACGGTTGGTAAAAAACCCCTTGATTTTGCGTCTAACACGAGCACCATACGCCTCTAAAGTCAAACTCTTCCTCGATGGATTTCATCCCACTCTAAATTCATTTTTCTTCAGCCGCACCTGAGTTCAACAACTGTCAGCCTTACGAGTTCCGCGACCGAGTCGAAAAGCGTCTTCGCACCTTAACTGCCATTCAGACAAGGCCTTACGAACCTTGCCCTTTAAACCCCATTTCCACGTTAGCAATATACTATTGAACTTAATGGGGTCAGCCCACAATCTCACCTTACCAATAGTAGACTTCGACTTTATATTAGGTTGTGTTCAGTATATGGTCAAGAAAAAAATCGGTCAGGTAATTATTTCGAGAACGGAGGTTTTTGGAAAAATGCTTACTTGGGTGGCGGAAAGAGGGTATAATCAGGGTTTAGGCAAGCCCGTCGGCAGGCAAAGCCGGTCGAAAAATTATTGAAGGGCGGCGTTGTTTTTTTGCAGGGTTTTTCACAACTTTTTGTTAGGAGCGTGTATGTCAGGGCATTCGCACTGGGCTGGAATAAAATATAAAAAGGCGTTAAATGATGCCCGGCGGGGCAAGCTATGGAGTAAATTGGCCCGGGTGGTAATAGTGGCTGCCAAGAACGGCGGTGGTGACCCGGACGCGAACCTGCCGTTGCGGTACGCAATCGACAAGGCCAAGGCGGCCAATATGCCCAAGGATACCATCACAAAAGCCATAAAGAAAGGGACCGGCGAGTTGGGAACGGTCAATTTCGAAGAAGTGGTCTATGAAGGTTATGCGCCGGGCGGAGTGGCTATTATGGTGGAAGCGCTGACGGACAACCGCCACCGCACCGCTCCGGAGATTAAAAAGCTTTTCGAAAAACACGGCGGCTCATTGGGAACAAGCGGCTGTGTCAATTGGATGTTCAGCAAGAAGGGACTGATTACCGTCAAGACCACTGACGCCGTTGAAGATGAGCTTATGGAAATTGCCCTGGCTGCCGGTGCGGAGGATATGCAGAACACGGGGGAGTTGTTCGAGATAACGTGCGACGCGGCCACCTATGAGCAGCTAAAGAATACACTACAGGAAAAAGGGATTGCGATTGCGGTTGCTGAAATCTCGATGGTGCCTCAAAGCACCGTGCCGGTTGCTGATGCAGCGACGGCAAAAAAGATAATTTCCCTGATGGAAGATTTCGAAGAACACGACGACGTACAAAATACGTATGCCAATTTCGTCATTCCTGATGAGGTGATGGCTCGTATATCGTAGTGCGTATGTCGTACTAAGGGGTGGATTGGCCTGAGAGGAATTTTAGTCGTTGCTTTGCGAATTGGTATTTTTCCTCGCCTAATCGGCTGAAAACTTCCCTGTCGGGGTACATTATCCGGAACTGTTGCCGATACGCATCTTCGATTTCAACTGCTTTTTTGTATTGTTGCAGGGCGAAGCTGGTTTTACCTGATTTTTCGGCAATTTCGGCTAATTTGATTCTCAAACGGGCGTCGCCTGGATAAAGCACGACCGCATGGCCAAAATTGCCAAGGGCATCTGTTAACAAGCGGTTTCTGTCTGGAGTTGAGACCTCCGCCCATTGATTATAGACATCGCCCAGATGCTCAAAGCTTTCAGAGTCGACTTTGTTGCGTTTGACAGCCTCATGCAGGTTTTTTTCTGACTTCTTCAATAAATCAATTTGTCCCGGCTGAGATTCGAGGAATCTTTGAAGGTACAGTCGGCCGTTTAATAGCGAAGGAGTGGGGCTCAGAGGGTCATCTTTTGCGGCGGCGGCCAGAAGATTATGAGCCATCTCAAATTCGCCGATGGATGCGGCATCTTCTGCCTGCCGAATTTTGCCGATACTCTTTGCTACCGGAACGAGGGCGTAATTGAGGCAGGCCCAGATTATTAAAGCTGCTGCAGCGGGGCTGAGAATCTTCATAAACACAGTCGGTTTTAGAGCAAGCTGCCTGCGGGATTTTTGCTGATAGTCCATCGCTATCAGGCAGGCGATGAGCGCCCAAAATGCGGTTGATACACCAGGCTCAAAAATGGCGAAGTCCACCAGGTTATGCAAAGCGACGCCTAAAACAGCGCAAAAAAGGGCGGCAGTGGCAATACTTGCGCCGGAGCTTTTTGTTGGTCTTTCACCTGCTGCCACGAGCAGGAAACCGGCAATGAATACGACCACGGGCATTATATACAATATGAGTATGCCGGCAAATTTTTCCTGAGGCGAGGCAGCCGGCGGCATTGGAAAAACAATCGGTCTAATAAACAGTAGGGCTGCTGATACAATAATCGCCAGAACAATCGCCAATTTTTTGAAAGATGGCTGGGGCTGCCGAAGTTCCGGTGGGCAGATGGCGGAACTGGGGGACGATACTATCCACAGCGGCATGAAAATCATTGCCAAAAACGCGATGAGTCCGACAGGACCATATTGTGTCAGGATGGTAAGGACAAAGTTGTGGGGGTCGGCTACGGTCTCAAGTGCCGCAGCAGGTTTGTAACGTGGGTAGAAATTGGCGAAATTGCCCGGGCCGACGCCTGTAAAGGAATGGTCGGCATACATCCGTGCTGCGGCGTGCCAATACTGCCAGCGGACCAGCATTGATTTTCCGCCGGGCAGTCGGCCGTGCGTTGTTCCGTACCAGGCGATTGCACAGCTACCGGCTAAACCGAGCAGCAGACAAAAAACCAATATGGTTTTTCTGTGTTTGCTTAGCCGGCTGCCAAAGCACAGATAGGCAGCGAACATTGCCGCCGCGGCCAGTGCAGCACCGATTGCGCCTTTGCTTGCGGTAATTACGAGACCCGAAATGACAACTGCGACCGCAATGCCGGATGTGATGAGCCAAGCAAATCTGAGGGGGTCAGAGCTGCGATTTTTGAACCTATCAATAAACAGGGCGATAACCGTGAAAGAGGCCAACAGGGCAAAAGAGCCGGCGGAATTACTCGTTGTGAAAAAGCCGCTGATATCTTTCGAGTACAAACGATGTTCAAACTGGAAATGCTTTAAGCTGTTGGGTACGATGTGCTGCTGCGTAAGGACCGCAGCCGGGTCCTGTTTGTAAAATTCAATCAAACGCTCATTATCGGAATGCTGCTCCCAGCACCGATAGGTTGAGACGATTCCCAGAGCGGCGACAAAAACCAGCACAAGTTTTATTTTTGACGGAGAGTTCAGTATCTGGACCAACAACAGAGCCATCAGTATCGGTGCTACAAGGACAGTAAAATCGTTGATTGCCATTCGCTTATCCGGTGCCGCAAGACCCGAGACGGCGGCGGACACGCAGAAAAGCACCAAACCGATTTCTATGCCGGCGAAGCGGTATGAAAACCTTGAACTCAAAAGGCTGCATAAGAACCAAAGGACGAGCGAGAATATCAGTACAGCCGATATCGATAAGCTGTACACACTGCTGGATAGATTAATCGGCTGATTGGCTGATTGTGCACTCGGACTTTCGGTAAGCGTGGTCCGAAGTGCGATTACGCAAAGGCAGACGACAAAGAGTGTGTATTCCAGGTACACTAAGATTTTGTTTTTGGAGACGGTTGATTTAGTCGGCTGTTTTGTCATTTTCGACAGTGGTTTCGAGGACAGCAATAATGGATAATACCATAACTGTTTGGATAAATATTAGGACTGCGCCGGCGAGGTTGACCTGATATAAAAAGGTTGCACCGAGGCTTGTGGCAAGCGTGGCTAAATATAATGTCAGAACCGTCTGGGTGTCACTGAGTCCGCGTTTTTTTAATCGATGTGAAAGGTGCTGAGTGTCGCCGACGAATGGACTTTTGCCCGATTTTATGCGCAGGATTGTTACGCTGATAAAATCGTAAAGCGGAACGGCCATAACAATAAGGGGCAAAAGCACCGGATACCAATGGCCGTTCTGTGCCTGGTGATAATAGGTGGTGCGAAGACTAAGAATCGCAACGAAAAAGCCTACCACAAGCGAGCCTGCATCACCCATAAAAATCCTGGCAGGCGGGAAATTGAATATCAGAAAACCCAGCAGTGTTCCGATGAAGATAAGTGCCATTCCGCCGACAAAGACCTGTCCGCTGAGGGCTGCCGCGGTGAACAGCACAGTGCTCACTATAACGGCGATGCCGGCTGATGCACCGTCCATATTGTCGAGGAAGTTAAAGGCGTTGATAATCAGAACTATCCAGAGTGCCGACAGCAAAGAGGTAACCATTTTGTTTTCGATAAATAACTCAACTCTGACCTCTGCAAAACCGGCGGCGATTAAGGCAACGGCGAACTGAACGGCGAGTTTGAGAAACGGGCTGAGGGGTTTTTTGTCATCTGTCAGGCCGAGCAAAAACAAGGCAAAACTACATAACAGGACGATTATAAGCTGTCCCATTTTGTCCAAAAAGCCGGCTGTGTGGATGGTAACGGACTCGGCGAGCCAGGTAACCCGGCTGGGGACGATTAGAAGTTTCACCACTGCTATTGCAGCAAGCATAATAATCGCAAGTGTTGTGAAGATTGCGATTCCGCCGCCGAGTGGAACGACCTTTCGGTGATACCTGTCGGCGGTTGGTTTGGCGACAAAGCCGGCGCTTGCTGCGATTTTTCTCACCACAGCCGTCAGGACAGCCGAGATGGCAAATGCGCCTATCGGAAGGACTACTGCTAATGGGGTTAATGTAACGATTTTAACTGCTCCACTAATCGCGTTCTTACTTTACTGAAAAAATCATGATAACAATTCTGTCTGTAATCGGGATAAGTATATTCGAAGGGCTCCCACTTACCTTTATCAAAAATCAATGTTACCTCGGCGTATATTTTTTTGCCGATATATATACGGTGCGAATAGTTTTTTGTTGTCGCTAAAATCAGCTTCGAAGGCTCAATTATACCCGGGTCAAGATTGACCGGCCTGAGTAAATCAGAGGCTGATTGCCTGGCCAGCTTTTGCTCGAGCTTATTTGTTTTGTGTTTGATTTTGGAAAGCTTTCCCGGGTCAATCAGTTTTTCAATGCTGACGAACTGCCTTAAAATATTTCCGCCGGTTTCGTCTCTGTAATAATCGGTCTGGTCGAACGGCCAGACATCGCTTACCAAATCAACTCTGCCGAAATTGGCAGTTATTGCTTCGGCCGCAGCCTTTAGACAATCTTCATCGGCTGCCAGGATGCCGATTATCAGTTTTGCCGGCTTAGGGGCTTGTAGCTTCCACATTTTTATCGCTTATCAATCGATTTAACAATTCAACTGTTTCTTTAGTGAGTTGACCAGTTCGATAGTTTTATCCGCAGCTTCTTTAATGGAGACTTTTTGGTTTTGTGATTCGCGGCGCAGCTTTATCTCGACGTTGCCCTGCGCGACAGATTTGCTGCCGACGGTAATCCTCACAGGTATTCCGAGCAAATCGGCATCTTTGAATTTCACACCGCCACGCAGGTCTCTGTCATCGAGTAAAACATCAATACCTTTGTCGAGTAATTGCCGGTAAATTTTTTCAGCGGTATCTACCACCTCTTTATCGTCCTGATTTACGCAGGTAACTATAACTTCGAATGGTGCGATGCTTATAGGAAAGATGATTCCGTTTTCATCATTGCCCGCCTCGATTGCGGAGGCGATTATTCTATTTATGCCGATGCCGTAGCAGCCCATAACGCAAGGTTTTTCCTGCCCTGCTTCGTCGAGGAATTTTGCACCGAGCTTCTCGCTGTATTTTGCGCCGAGCTTGAAGACCTGGCCGACTTCGATGCCATGCTTGAACAGCAATTTCTTTCCGTTGTGCATATCGCCTTCGACTGCATTTCGTATATCGGCGACAATTACATTATCACCCTTGAGCGGGAAATCTCTGCCTGGGACAACATTCTTAATATGATAATCGGTCTTATTTGCGCCGGTAACGCCAACCGCCATCGCTGCGACAGCATAATCGATAATTATCTTGTCGGTTTTTTCGGCCAAACCGATTGGGCCGGCAAAACCGACTTTGGCACCAGTAACTTTTTCGATAGTGGCTTCATCGGCAAGGTTGGCGGTTTTGCCGCCGAGAACTTGTGCGAGTTTTTCCGGGTTAAGGTCGTGGTCGCCCCGAATGAGCGTTGCGATTACGTTATTGCCGTCGGCATAGATTAGCGTTTTTATCATATCCTTCGGCAGGGTTTTCAAAAAGGCACAGACGGCTTCGATACTACCGATATTTTTGGTTTCTACTTTTTCTGGTTTGGACGGGTTGGCGAGCGGTTTTTGTTTAGGCAAAGCATCAACCGCTGCTTTTTCGATATTTGCGGCGTAGGAGCTATCTTCCGTATAGACAATAATATCTTCGCCGGATTCGGAGGGGATGGTGAACTGGTGCGAGCCGGAGCCGCCCATCTCGCCGGACTCAGCTTCGACAATGACATATTCCAGACCACAGCGTTTGAAAATTCTGCAGTACGTCTCGTACATCAGCCGGTATGTTTCATCGAGACTTTTGGCGTCGGCGTGGAAACTGTAGGCGTCTTTCATAATGAATTCCCGGCTGCGGAGGACGCCGAAGCGCGGCCGAAACTCATCGCGAAATTTGAAACTTATCTGGTAGATGTTCATTGGGAGCTGTTTGTACGAGTTTATCTCGCCGGCAGCGAGGTTCGTAACGACCTCTTCAGCGGTAGGGGCGAGGACGTTTTCCCGGCCGTGACGGTCGGTAAATTTTGCCATTGTCGGCCCATAGTCAACGTCTCTGCCGGTCTTCTGCCACAGCTCTATCGGCTGGACGGCGGGCATAAGGATTTCCTGTGCGCCGGCTTTGTTCATTTCTTCGCGGACGATGTTGATGACTTTTAGCAGGCTGCGCCAGCCTAACGGCAGATAGGTGTAAGTTCCGCTGGCTAATTTGCGCATCAAGCCGGCACGAATCATCAATTGATGACTGGGGATTTCAGCGTCGGCGGGCACCTCCTTGACCGTCGGGATTAGCATCCGGCTGTATCGCATAATTCGACTCTCGTGTTTCGTTGTTCGAATCTCGTATTGCTAATGGTGGAAATTGTCCCACCGTTTCCACTTATTTCAACCAATGTAGACTTCGTCCTATCAACAATTCTGTCATCTCTGTGTGATGGGTGTTCTTCATTCGGATAGTTCGTGTGTCAAAACCGTGTCGAAACGCAATATCAACAAGTTCAGGAGCGTTGTCGTATGTTAGGAGGATATCGCCCTGTACCTTCGAAACCTCTGCAAAGAGGCGTTCGTGATCCAGTTCATAATACTTGTAAAGCCTTGTTCCGGCCTTTTTGCCGGCGGCGGTATAGGGTGGGTCAATAAACATTGCAGCCTCCCTTACTGAATTATATGCACGGATAGCCCGTATCCCGTCACCGTGGATAAACTCAATTCGGTCACGAATATCAAAGATAGCCTGAATGCGGCGAGCGATTGTCTGGGGATACCACCTAGACCTGATGCCCTTACCGTTCTCGCCATGTTTGATAAAACCGCTTCCCGGTGCCATTATTCCGCCGTGAAGTGTCCTGTTCTTCAATATTGTCTGAAAGGCAATTCTCTTGACAGAAGTCACTTTATGGGCAAGCTCTCTTCGAAGGTTTTCGATGGTCATGTCGAAGGACAAAATGCGTTCTACCAACCAGTCGCAGTCATCGCTTAGAATAGTCGTCCAAACAGCAGCCACCTGTTCGTCAAGTTCAACAAGCACAACCTTTTCGGCGAGTTTCTCAAAGGCCACAGTCAATCCGATGATAGCTCCACCGGCAAAAGGCTCCAGAAAAACTGAAGGTTCCCAGCAAAGGTTTGTCAGCCACTGCCGGATTCGCGGGACAAGCCACGTTTTGCCTCCTGGATAACGAAAGGGACTTCGCTGTTGAACAGACGCAACATTAACGACGTGCTCCGCTGGCGGCGCCATATCAAAGAACGTCAATTGATAACTGTGTTCAGAACGGCGCATCAATCGTCTCCATATCCGGCTGATCATCTTCATCAAGCTTCTCATCCACTTTTTCTTGGAGATGCTCGACGAATTCAGCAATATCCCCGGGCTCAGAACGAGTAATCTTTTCCAGACTCTCGTCAAACTTTGTAAAGATGGATTTGCAGCGACAAAGCTTAAAGCGGTTTTCAGTTTCGTTCTTTACCAAATCGTAGACAAACCATCCGATGTCGGCTTCAGCGGGTGCCACTTCCCGCAGAGTGGGTAAAGTCTCATAGAACCTACGATTGAGTGTAACGGCAACCTTTTTGTTCCACGCCCTAAATATTCCACCTTTGAAGAGTAGCTGCGGCGCAAGTCTTTTACGGGAGGAGGACAAATAGTCCGGGTTTGGATAATTCGGGTGGCCTGCCCAGTCGAAACTCTGCCTCCTGCCGGGATTGCTCATAAAATTCTCAAATGGGTTGCGTACATTACCTGATATGTAGACCGCCTGAACTTCAAGGGCACCAAAATCTGTAACTTTGCCATTATCATCGTAAGAGACCAGGACAACGTCAATATTACCGGCAGACTTACCAAACTTATCTTTCAACCTTACTTCGGTAAGGGTTGTCCATTTACTGTTTGTCTGGAAGAAAAATGATGCTGCATCCTCCGCGATAATCCAGTCTTCGCGAAATCTTACTGGACATGTTATAACAACATCGCTGTTATCAAATATACTGCACACGCCGAGCGGCTTATTGGCCTTGTCCTTTGTACAATTCGGAACGCGGTTGCCAAACGGACAGAGTCGAAGTTTCCTGTAACGGACAGCTTCATCGGAAGAATTATCAATCGGAAATCCAAAGACCTCCGCCAACGGTTGTTTTGCTTGGTCAGTTGATATTCTTGTCCCTTTTTTCATTTCTAACCCCTGTCAGTTGGGGCATGTTACGCATACCATTGCACCTGAAGATTCTATTTATAACCTGACGTATAGGAAAATGCAAGTCCTGCCGGAAATTATAGGTGCCCTAAAGTTTATCAGGTACGACTGCTTGCATAAAGACTCGACAGGTCGTATGATTGGATTTGGTATTAAGAAACACTCACGAAAAAATCTATGGAGTTGACAATGGCACATAAGTTTATCGCAGAAATCAACCCTGGCGAGACAATCGATGATATTTATATGGTAAAAGAGCCGGTTCTGCGGAGCACAACCAAAGGCGACCTGTATATAGCGATGTTCCTTTGCGACCGCACGGGCCAGTTGAACGCCCGGATGTGGCAGGCGACCGAGGCCGTTTACAAGGCACTTGCGAAACCCGGCTTTGTCCATATACAGGGAAGAAGCGAGCTTTATCAAGATAAGCTGCAAATTATTGTCAATACCATCAGCGTAGTTGATGCTGCCAAAGTCCGTATTGAGGATTTTCTGGCGCGGACCGACAAGAACAAAAAGCAGATGTTTGAGGAGGTAAAAGCTATGGTCGGCCGGATTAAAAATCCGCAGTTAAAGGCACTTGTTGGGGAATTTCTGGCCGATGATGAGCTTATGGAGAAATTTCGCAGTTGCCCGGGGGCCATGAAAATACATCACGATTATTTAGGCGGGCTGCTGGAGCACACCCACAATATGATGCGGGTAGCTGCAGCGATACTGCCTCTGTACGAGCAGGTGCAGCCCTGTTTGGTTTTAGCGGGGATTTTTCTTCACGATATCGGCAAAACCGAAGAGCTTACGTACGATATGGCCTTTTCATATACCGATTCGGGCCAGTTACTCGGGCATATCGCTCAAAGTCTTATTATGCTAAATCGCAAGGCCGATGCCCTCGCGGCAAAGGGTACGAAAATTGACCAGCCCGTCCTCGATGCTCTCAGCCACATTATTTTGTCGCATCACGGCGAATATGAGTTCGGCTCGCCGAAGCTGCCGGCCATGCCGGAGGCCTTTATGGTTTATTATATTGATGATTTGGACGCCAAGATAAACCAGGTAACAGCGGCAATTGACAGTGAGCAGAGCGATTCGAACTGGACCGGCTGGAAAAACGCCCTCCAGACGAAGCTCTACAGAAAGCGCATCGAATAAGAGACCTTGTTTCAGCCGTGCTCCCCCCGGAGTCGGCCCGGCTGATTTTTACCCGCCTGCGGCGGGTTTACATTTATCCGCCTCTGGCGGATTTATCACAACCTCGGCGATTTGCGTGGCACCAGCGAAGAACATCGGTTGTTCCGATAATGTTTTGCCACATTTTTCCGACAGGTGTGACAACAGTATGTCACAAATCAAAAAAATTGTTGTTCCGGCGCAAATCATCTCAAGCGGAGTCTCTAAGATAGACAATCCCTGCCTATACCCGCCTTCTGGAAGATAGCAGGGTTGGAAATGGTTCGACTTTACTCACCATCCTGAGCTTGTCGAAGGATTGATGGTTCGGAATTCGCAGGCTATAATGGCGTCAGCCATCCCTGATGGGATTGCAGCAGATATGGTAAGCCAGGAGCCCAAAATCTATTCGGTAAGCCAGGTAACCTCGCTGATTAAAACGGCGCTCGAGGAGACTCTGCCGTCGCGGCTCGTGGTTACCGGTGAAATAAGCGGCTTTAAGCGGCACTCGAGCGGACACTGCTATTTCGACCTTAAGGACGAAAACGCCATCCTGCCCTGTGTGATGTGGAGCAATAGTTTTACCAAACTGAAATTCAAACCGGAGAATGGTCTGGCTGTATTGGCAAAAGGCCATATAGATGTCTATCCGCCGCAGGGCAAATATCAGTTTTATGCAGAGTCAATGATACCGGCAGGTGTGGGGGCGCTTCAGCTTGCATTCGAGCAGATGAGAAAAAGACTTGAGGCTGAAGGACTCTTTGATGAGCAGCGCAAGAAGCCGCTGCCGAAATTTCCATTCCGCATAGGCATACTAACCAGCGAATCCGGTGCTGCTCTGCACGATATAGTTGACAGTATTTACAATCGCTGGCCGGTCGCAAAACTTCTCTTTTACCCCGTGCCTGTGCAGGGCGAAGGAGCGGCTGAAAAAATCGCAGCAGCGATAAAAGACGTCAACAGAAAAAATGCTTCGTTGAGGCTGGACGTCATCATCGTTGGCCGAGGCGGCGGCTCGATGGAAGACCTGTGGGCGTTTAATGAAGAAATCGTCGCACGCGCAATATTCAATTCAAAAATTCCGGTAATAAGTGCGGTCGGCCACGAAGTCGATGTTACAATCGCTGATTGGGTCGCCGATGCACGCGCATCGACGCCGACAAAGGCGGGTGTAATAGCTGTGCCGGACATCAGAGAAGTGCTGGAACATATAGATTCTGCATATAAACGGATTCGGCTTAATACGGCGTCCACACTTAAGTTATCCGCGCAAAAACTCGAGACAATCCTTGCTGATAAGATGTTTCGCAATCCGCTTACCATAATTCAAAACAGGGAGCAGATGCTCGATGAGCTCCAAAGCAGTCTGGCGGAGTCGGCCAAATCACTTATGCTTAATATCCGCAAAATCTTGCAATCATATTTTGAGCAGATTTTGAAAATCGAACCTCACCGAATCCTGGCTGACAGGAAAATCTCATTAAACAATATTAACAGCAGGATAAATGAAAGAGTCGGCAAGGTTTTCACCGGCCTGAAAATCCGGTTCGAGACACAGGCGGCGAAGTTGTCGGCTTGTAATCCCAAAAGCATCCTCAACCGCGGCTACAGCATAACAAAAGATGCCGTTACCGGAAAGGTCGTCACGAGTACCGCTCAGGTCAATATCGGCGATTTGCTTATAACAGAACTTAAAAACGAAAATTTGGTTGAAAGTAAAGTGGTAAAAAAGTAAAAGGAAAAAAGGAAAAAGGCAAAACTATGGCTGAAAAAAAAGAAAATAACGACATAAGCAAGTTTTCGTTCGAGCAGGCGATAAAAAAGCTTACCGATATCGTAAGCAAAATCGAGGACGGCCAAGTTTCTCTTGAACAGAGCCTGTCGCAGTACGAACAGGGAATGGAACTTATAAAACACTGCCGAGGCATACTGCAAAAAGCTGAAAAGAAAATCGAACAAATCACAAAACAGGAAAAGGAAAAGTAAAAATTTGACTTTCTTATGCGAGCGTGGCGGAACTGGCAGACGCGCAAGGCTTAGGACCTTGTGTCCGAAAGGACTTGGAGGTTCGACTCCTCTCGCTCGCATTAAATGTAGCACGGCCATCCCTTCGACTTCGCTCAGGGCAGGCTTGGCCGTGCCTTTCACGGGCTGGAAGCCCGTGTCACATTGTTAGGTTACCTGCCCAGCGCCTGCTTTATATCCATCGCATGCTCCTGCTCGACGGCTAAAATGGTCCTCAGTTGTTGTGCCAGTGCAAATTCCTTGAGCTGTTCTGCCTGCTCGACCCTTGCTTTGTATCTTTTTATGGCGTCTTCTTCGCCGGCAAGGTCCTGCTCGAGCATCTGGTCGTTGTCCTTAGATGTATGAATCGGGCCGACTGCAACGCTCGGAGAGCCGCCTAAATAATCAATTTGGTCGGCCAGAATCATCGCATGACCAATCTCTTCATTGGCATGGATTTTCAACTCCTTGATTACGTCGCCGTAAGCAGCGCCGGTCATAACCGCGGAATGATTTATATACTGAATCGCGGCAGAATACTCCAGTTCAAGGTCCTTGTTCAAAAGCTCGATTAGTTTTTCCTGTGTAATGGCCATTTCTAACCTCCCAATTTAAATTTCCCAAAAATTACCCCGAACGTTCAGCCAGTGTATAGATGATTTCCATCTTTATCAAGAGAAAAGAAGACGGCTCGGTAACGATACCAAAAGTCCTTCGGCCATATATGGGCGGGAAAGAAAGAATAGTCAGTAATTCATAGGACTGAGCAAGTGTGCCTGCCGCCAAATATGCTTGAGGACAGTTTTCGCCGAGTGGCTTACGCTATTTTGAATCCGCCGCATTGATACCAGCTTCTGATTTCATTTGACTGATTCGATGAAACAATATATATTTTGCCGCAAGTTGACCTTTGTTAAAAAGAAAGGAAAACGAGCAAATGTTAATAAAGACACTATCTTATTTGTTCCCGTTTTTTTATCTGGGCTGTGTGATGGTCATTATTGTCAAATTCAGACAGCGTCCTTTATCAGCTATCTTCGGAGGCGTTGGATTCGGGCTGTTCGTATTGTCTAACGCCTCTCGTTTGATTCTTAGGGCTGCCTACGATCGATGGTGGCAATATGAGCCTTGTTTTCTGATCGCTTATCTCACAGGGATAATATTCATTTTTGTAGCGATTCTGACCGCACCTGTTAGGAGAGGAAATTCGGACAAGCTGGGTACTTTTGAAACTGTGGAAGCAGGAACAAAATGTGATGAGCATGGAAATTCAGTGAGTGCTTCAACAACCTTTGGCAAGAGTAGTATGTCATCTACAAAGACTCTTGAAGCGCGGCTCCGCAAACTAAACTTGCTCAAAGAAAAGAATCTCATTACTGAGGAAGAATATCAGAGAAAGAAGAACCAATTGCTCAATGAAGCATAGGACTACGCGAATTCTTATTACATTTAGGAAATAAAAGGAGACAAATAATAATGATAGAGAAAAACGTATCTTCAGGAACATTGTGTTCAACGTGTTGGGGGATGGAAACTCCGAGCCATGCTTCGTATTGTAAGTTGTGTAAGAAAGTGTTTTGTGAAGCATGCGTGCGGGGAGGGCATGGGGGAGGGCTAGTTTGTCCAATTTGTGGACAGCCACTCGCTCAGTTTCGTCTATCTAAAGATCAAAGCAATGACATAGGAGCGGATCAAAATGAATTAACCAATGAAGAAATATCTTCCTATGAAAGTGTACCAACTTGGAGCGGTCTTTCACCAAAACTTGTTGGACTTCATCGTAAGGCTTTTGAAGAAGTTTCTTTCGGGGCTTATGTAGCCGCAGGTATTGGAGCCGTAATATGTAACAGTTTGGCAAGAGTAGTATCTCCGGGCGTAGCCCTTGTGTTAGCGATTTTCTCGTTTTCGTGCTCGGTTTATCAAACGATTTTGCTTTGGCAGCTTTTTGCACGACGGAATAGACATTTCAGATGGCATAGACAACTAGAGTTTGGTCTGTTGAAATTTCTCCGAGACAAAGGGGGACGAGTCGCAGTTCTAATTCGCCTAATGAATGATGCTCAAAGACGTGAATTTAGATGCTCAAATGCGGTGTTTATTTTGAATGTTGTGTTCGGATGGCTTGGGACAGCCTTCTTTATTATTGGAGCAATAAGATTGGCCGCACGGGGGGGAAGGCGGGTTGAAGAAATAACAACTACCCTTTGGGTCATCGCTGGAATATTATGGGCAGTTTCTGCACTATTCGGTTTGTATATCGCTAAGCGATTGACGCAAGACTTTTTTTATCATGAACAGCGGGAAGATGACTTTCTCCGATCAGTCCAAGAGGAGTTGCAAACGTTGGGCGTTGAATTTTCCCTTACTTCGCGCAAGAATCCTCTAAAGAAGAGGCATTTTTGGCTCTATCTATTTATATACACCCCTATAACGTTTGGAATTTTCTTAATATACTGGATGTATGTAATATTCCACGACCCGCATCGACATTTTTATCACCAGCATTTGTGGGAGTCCAACCTTTTGCCAATCGCTCCTTATTTGGCAGTGCCAGAAGCCTCACCAACAGATGCGGAGATATCAGTTTTTGGTAGTGGCATGCAAACCACAGAACAGGTCACTTTACGTATCGAAGATCGCTTGCAACAACTCTCAGACCTGAAAAACAAAGGTCTAATTACGGAAGAAGAATATGACATAAAACGTAAAATGCTTCTTGACGAGATATAGCAAAAATAGGGACAGCCACCTATTTTTGCCGAAGCAGTTTATGAAATAAGAATTGGTGGGGGTAAAATCAATCAAAAGCGCAGTTACTTGCGCACCTGAAACGGGAAAATTGAAAAAATTTTCTATTCCTTACACTGCAACGAGTTAGCCAAAACCGCACCCCCGAAAACCCCATATTTTTCGACTCAAACGCGCAGGTTCGCCCTATTAAGGGGGACGTCTTTTTTCGAAACGCTATGAAAAAACAAAACACAGTTTTTACTTTTAACTTTTCCCTTTTTACTTTGCCTGCCCTGTGGGATGCGCCGTTTGTTATCCCATCGGGGTGTCCTCTGCCTGCCGCGGCGAAGCCTTTTGGCGAAGACGGGTCAATCAAAAATGATTAATTATGCGAAACAAAGCCAATTTCTGGAATGCTTAAAATGGTTGTAACTTTAGTAGAGACAATGATTAATAACAAAAAACAACAAACAATGAACTGTCAAAAACAAACCCAATCAAACCCAAATTTACCTGCCTCCGGCAGTAGAATTGTCGGGGCACTTCGACAAGCTCAGTGTAAACAAGTGTATTACCCGCTGGATTTGCGTGCTCGACGGCGGCGGTCGCCTTCTTTGAGAAAACGCTTTCGGATTCGAATCGAATTAGGACAGATTTCAACAAGCTCATCGGCCTGGATGTACTCCATCGCCAATTCGAGACTCATTTTCCTCGCAGGGCGGACCTGTGCCGCCTCGTCTTTGCTCGCCGCGCGAATATTGGTCATCTGCTTGGCCCTTACCGCGTTTACAGGTATGTCATTATCCTTGCAGTGTTCGCCGACTACCTGACCTGCGTAAACTGTTTCGCCCGGCTCAACAAAAAAAATACCCCGGTCGTATAAGGCATCAAGGGCATAAGCTGTCACCTGGCCGGTAGTGGTCGCAACCATAACGCCTGCTTTTCGCTGGGGAATCGAGCCTCGCATCGGCTCGTATCTTTCAAACGAATGATGCATAATGGCCCTACCCTGTGTGGCATTCATCATTCTCGCGTGAAGGCCGAACAGGCCGCGAGACGGTATAAGAAATTCCATATGAATAAAATCGCTCGCCCCGCTCTTGGCATCTATTTTCATTACTTCGCTCCGCCGCTCGCCCAGAAGACTCATTATGGAATTCTGGCAGTCCAGCGGGCAATCCACCGCAAGCAATTCTATCGGCTCATGGTGGATGCCATCAACTACTTTCAAAATTACCTCCGGTTTGCCGACGCAAATCTCATATCCTTCACGCCGCATATTCTCCAGCAGTATTCCAAGATGCATCAGGCCTCTGCCGGAAACAGCGAACTCCTCAGGTGTCTGGCCGGGCTCTACTCTTAACGCAACATTATGCTGAAGCTCCTTTTGGAGTCTTTCGCCGATGTGCCTGCTGGTTACATATTTGCCGTCTCTGCCTGCGAAAGGTCCGTCGTTGACCCTGAATGTCATCGACATCGTCGGCTCATCGACAGGAATGACCTCAAGCCTCGAAGGATTGTCCGCACAGGCAATAGTATTGCCGATATCAACAGGGTCAAGACCCGATACTGCGCATATATCGCCGGCCAAAACGGTTGGGACCTGCTTTCGGCCGAGGCCGTCAAACAGGTGGACCTGCAAGACTTTCTGCTGGGTGTGTACGTTATTGGAGTCGATTACCGTAACGTTCTGCCCTTCGCATATCTCGCCTGCGAAAACCCTGCCTACCGCGATTCGTCCCACATAATCCGAATATTCAAGACTGGTTACGAGCATCTGCAGCGGAGCGCCAGGGACAACCTTCGGAGGAGGAACATTTTTTATAATGGTCTTGAATACGAGCTGCATATTATTGGTCTTTTTGGCGGGGTCCGTCGTTGCCCAGCCTTGTCTTGCAGATGCGTAAACAACAGGAAAATCAAGGGCCTTGTCGTCGGCACCAAGCTGAACAAGCAAATCAAATACTTCGTTCACAACATCATGAGGCCGGCTGTTTTCGCGGTCTATCTTGTTGACTACAACTATAGGTCTTAATTTATTCTCAAGGGCCTTGGCTAATACAAATCTCGTCTGCGGCATAGGCCCTTCAAATGCGTCAACCAAGAGCAGAACGCCGTTTGCCATTTTCAAGACGCGTTCGACCTCGCCGCCGAAGTCAGCGTGGCCGGGCGTGTCGATTATATTGATTTTATATTCATCACCTTTACTGTTCGTATAGTAAATCGCACAGTTTTTACTGAGAATGGTTATGCCACGTTCCCGCTCTATGGGGTTCGAATCCATAATCAAGGCATGCTCGCTGCCAGCCAGCTTGTCAAGCTCCTCGGTCCGAAACATTCCGGACTGGTACAGAAGCTGGTCGACCAGCGTTGTCTTGCCGTGGTCAACATGGGCAATTATCGCTACGTTACGAATATAATCTGAATACATAAAAAAATCTCGAAAAGGATTCCTGGCAAATGAACAATCAGGATTTGTTTTTATCCCTGCCGTAAGAACCGGCTATTCTACACTGTCTGTTTCGAATGTCAATGCAAAATAGATGATTCACTGGGATATGTGGTTATCTGCCGCTATCGACTATTCGTGCCGAAGCGATTCTATCGGGTCCATATTGGCGGCGCGATAGGCTGGATACAGGCCGAAGATTATACCGACAGCTCCGCTGATTCCAAAGGCCAATACCAATGATATCCCTGTAATCACCGTGGGCATTTTTCCGAAATGACTGACCAGAAACGGAATAATGGAGCCTAAGATAATTCCCAGAACACCTCCGAGCAGCGTCAACATCAGGGTCTCTGAGAGAAATTGAACGATAATGTCTCTTTTCTTTGCGCCGAGTGCCCGGCGGATACCAATCTCACGAGTGCGCTCGCTGACCGTGGCTAACATAATGTTCATAATTCCTATGCCGCCGACCAGAAGCGAAATTGCTGCGATTGAGCCGAGAACGATGCTGAAAATCTGCCTTGTCCGAGCGGCCTGCCGCAGCAGTTCCAGTGGAACGACTATATGATAGTCGTCCTTTTTGTTGTGGAGACGAGCCAGCAGTGCATCCAGAACATCTCGTACAACTAATACCTGCTCGGTTGATTCGGTTTTTATTATGATTTTTTGCAGCTCAACTTTGTCTATGCTCTCACTGCCGCCGCTAAAACTGGCGGTCAGTTCTGTAAATCGGCACTTGGCTGTTGTCAAAGGGATGTACATATTGCCTATAGCTCCGCGGCTGCCTGTGTTACTCGAAGGCGTATGACCGGCAGTGGTGTCTATCGTCTCGACCCTGCCGGTTTGGCTGGCTATTCCTACCACCCTGTAATAATTTCCAAAGACCCTTATATCTTTGTCTAATGGGTCATCAAACGCAAAAAGCTTATCGGCAACCTCGTAATCGAGGACGCAAACCGCCAGTTGGTACTGTAAATCAAAGCTGCTCAAAAATCTGCCGCGAAGCACACGAAGCGGAGAAATTTCCGTATACCACGGAACCGTACCGATAATTTTTATTGCGGTCTGGCGGTTAAGGTAACGCGCTTCCTGATTTATCTCGCGAACGGGCACAATCACCTCAACCTCGGGCATTGTGTTGCGAATGCATTCTGCGTCATCGTAGGTCAGGCCGTAGCTGAGTGCCCCTTCTTGTTGACTTTGGTTTGCCTGTCCCTTGGCAGGTTTGACCGTTTCGACAATCAAATTTGTACTCCCAAGCCTCGCGATAGCTGCCTGAGCCTCTCTGCTGGCTCCTTCACCTATTGCCAGCATCGCTATCACCGAACATACACCGAAGACAATACCAAGTGTCGTCAGCGTAGAGCGCAGTCGGTGCATCCAAAGACTTTTGAGACCCAGCTTAATCGTCTTTTTAATACCAAACCATCGCATGATAACTATCGCTTCCCGTTGTAATCGTGATAATCGTGCCGCTCAATTTGCCCGTCAAGCAGATGTATCGCTTTCTGAGCCCTTTTGGCGGTATTGGGGTCATGTGTTACGACAATCAGTGTTTTTCCCTGAGTGTGCAGGTCATCGAGAATATTCAGGATTTCCCGGCCGCTTTCCGAATCTAAGTTTCCTGTCGGCTCATCTGCCAGAATAATCACGGGATTGTTGGCAAGCGCTCTGGCGATTGCGACCCTTTGTTGTTCACCGCCACTGAGCTCAAAAGGCCGGTGTTTAATCCTATCGCCGAGACCGACCATACCGGCAAGCTCACGTGCCCGCCGCTCGCTTGCCCGCTCACTAACCCTCTGGTAAAACATCGGAACCTCAATATTCTCTATCACGTTGAGCTGTGCGATGAGATTATACGATTGAAAGATGAAGCCGATTTGTGTGCCTCGTATCGCCGACAGCTCATTGTCGTCAAGTCTGGATACGTCTTCGCCGGCGAGTCGATATGTTCCCCTGGTGGGTCTGTCCAGGCAGCCCAGCATATTCAGTAGTGTTGATTTGCCCGAGCCGCTTGGGCCCATAATCGCCACATATTCGCCCTGTTCAATGCTCAGGTTCAGGTCGCGAAGCGCAAACAGCTCGAGTGTACCGAGACTGTAAACTTTGCTGAGGTTCTCAATAGCGACTATACTCATTTGTTTGCATCTTCCGCATCAGTCAGCCGCGGTGGATTAAGCAGCACCTTATCGCCTTCAGCCAGGCCGCTTTTGATTTCGACAAAGCTGTCGTTAAACGCGCCGGTCTCGACCTGCCGCTGCTCATGTGTGCTGCCGTTCAGGACGAAACAGACTTTTTTGCCCCTGCTATTCAAGACCGTCTGTATTGGAACGCTAATCACATCTTTCAGCTCGTTAATGATAATTTCAACCTTGGCAGTCATTCCGGTTTTGAGGAAGTCATGGGTGCCATCGATACTTACGTCGGTTGCATAAACTTTAAGGTCAGGATTGAGCCACTCCTCAGGGGCCGCCAATGGTGCCTTTTTCAACACCTTTCCGGTGAAGGTCTTATCGGGAAAAGCCGCAATAGTTATCTTGGCCTGTTGAGCCGGCTGCACCTTGTCAACCCATGTCTCGTGAATCTTGATTTCTGCCTTCATCTTGGAAGTATCAGGTATAGATATAATCTTTTGGCGTTCACGAACTACCGCTCCTATCTCAATTGGGTTGTTTCGTCTCGCCCAGCGGTCCATCGTGCTCGATGAGTATACCACCTGTCCCGGTACAGGCGCTTTTATCGTACAAGCCCCAAACTGTTTTTGCAGCTTTTCCAAACGCTCCTTCTCCAATGAATGCTTTGCTTTATTGCTGTCAAGTTTTGCCTGGGCCTGGGCTAACTTCGACCTCGCGCCGGCCTTAATCCGCTCTAATTCGCGCTCTGCCTCGCTATGGTCACTCAAGAGCTTCTCAGCTTCTTTTGGAAATTCGTAACGCCTGAATAGTTCTAAAGCCGTCCTCGCCCTTTCCATTTGAATCTTGCTGCTTTGCATCGCCAGTTGGTCCCCCTTCAACTCAGTTTCCGCCACATATTTTTTGTCATAGAGTTTTTGGGTCCACATCAACGTGTTAGATGCTTGTTCAAACCTGCTTTCGGCCAGAGTGATGTCGTCGGTCAGCTCTCGAAGTTTCTGCACAGACCCACCGCCGAGATTAGGGTCGTTAATCAGCGATGCAGTTTTAATGTCTTCGCCCCCGGGATTTGTAGCGCCCACGCTGATAAGTTTCCCAGCAACAGCCTCACCAAGGTATTTTTGCAGGTCCATCAGTGCGAATCTGACTTTCATCTCACCGGCCTTGATGTCGCTGTCATTTTGTTTTATTTGGATATCGAGCGACTCTTTCGCCTCGGTAAGACTTGCCTCCGCAGTTAAAAACGTAATTTCCTGCTGTGTCAATTTCTCCTTTATGTTAGAAGAATCCAACTCAACGAGCACTTTGTTGTTTACGTCCTCCGGCGTGATGTTTGTTCCCTCGTCAACAATACTGATTATTGTGGTTTGCCCTTCAACCTCAGACTGAATATCCATTGAATTAAGTGCCTTGATATCGCCGGATTCGGTCACAGTAATAGGCAAATCACCGCGACGCACTGTATAAATTCCGGGCTTGTTACCTGCGGCGGCGGAGTTGGCGCTTCGCTGGTCAAAAGACATAAACAGAACGACACCGCCTGCCACAACCGCGAGAATCACGGCCAGTACGGCTATTTTGGCCGGTGTTGATTTGGAGCCTTTTTTCTTATTTTGCTTTTCTACAGCGTTTGTTTCCATTTTCCGCTTTTACCTCTTATTTTATTGCCACATCCCATCGGGCTTGACCTGTAAAACGTCAATATTGGTGAAAAAGTTTAGTTTTGCTATTGCATGGTCCACCAGGGCCGCCGTCAGGAAGTTCTGGGCCTGCAATAAATCGTTCTGCGCATCCAGCAAATCCCGGGCACTCAACCGACCTGCTTCCAGCAGCAATGCATAGCTTTCAACTCGCTTTTCAGCAAGCTCTAAACTATTTTTCTGAATTCGATACCGTTCAACTGCCTCGCCCACTTGGCGATATGCCTGTCGCACCTGTAGTTTCACGTTGTCCGTAAAATTCTCATACTCTCGTTTTTGTCGCAGTAGCCCGATTAACGCTTGACGGTAGGCGTTACGCTCGGCTTTTCTGTCAAGCGGCAAACCAGCATCAAGGCCGAAACTGTAAGTGCCGCGGTGAAACTGCAGCCTGCTGTAGTCCGTTGGCGGCGTCGAACCTGCTTCGAGACTTCCGACCAGGTTCAGTTCCGCACCAAGACCATCCGCTGCTATCATAACCTTGCGCAACGCATCGTCAATTCTGTCCATACTTGTTGCCAGGTCCAAACGCTGAATCAGCGCCGTTTCAACCGCTGCATCCAGCGTATAATCCGGCTCGCTTACCCCAATCTGCGCCAGTGCTTTGAGCTCATTCTGGTCCAGCTCTATGTTGGCGTCGGTCGGAAGTGCCAGGTTTATCTTGAATTCGTCAAGCTGCTGTTTGTAGCTTTGCTGGGCGCGCACGAAGCTGTCTCTTGCCGCAAGTACCCTTTGCTCTGCCTGGTCGACCTCGAAGGGCGGCTTTTGGCCGGCCTCAGCCAACATTGCCAACCACTGTTTTGATTCTTCTACCCTTCTGTAATTGTTCTCCGCGTTGGTTACTGCATCACGCTGTTGAAGAACGCGGTAGTATGCATTTACAATCGAGACCGCAAATGTCTTGCGATAGCGGTTGAATGCGCGTATTTGATACAGGGTTTCGCGTTCAGCCTGAGTTAGTTTCTCCTGAACGACTTTGCGGCCGCTGCCGCGAAGCAGCGGCTGGGTCAGAGTGCCACTCAAAACCGAACCTATCGAGGCACGTGGGTCACCAGTAAGGTAACGCAGCCAGTCGTATGCTATACTCGCACTGATTTGGGCTCCGTCGGCCAACAACTGCTTAAACCCAAGCTCGCCTTCGTATTTCAACGTCTCATCTGCGCTGTCTCTGGTGTATGTGCCGTCGAAGGTACCAAACCATTTTGTCGCGAAGTCGTACCGGTCGAGTGTCAGGTCGAGCGCTCGCAGGTATAGGTCTTCCTTCTGACTTTGATATTCCCGGTTGTGAGCGGTGGCCATTGCGACGGCCTGAACAAGGGTTATGGTTTGTGACGGCGGTACGCCTTTTTCGATTTGTATGTCGTTCGGCGAGGCCGGTACGTCACTAATCATATAATTGGCCTTTTGGCCGAAGCGCTCCTGCCATTTGCTGTCGATAATTTTGTAAACCTCTTTGTCGGCATCAGCTTTATGGTACTGTGGGCTACAGCCGCCTGCCATAAGTATAAGTGCAGTTACACACACACTGGTTCCCACCAGCACTTTCAGCTGGAATTTGAAAAACATACACCCCTTCTCCTTATGACCTCCTGTGTGCCCCATACTTGCCTATCTGTAGTTATCTCATTATACGATAAAAGGTTATAACATAAAAGATAAAAATCGATGCGGACGTCTCTGCTGAGCGGTTCTCTTATGTAATTAGTCGCAGCTTTCAGGCCATAAGTTCCGATAAGATTCCTGATTTCAGCTACTTATGTACACAAAACACGTAGCATCGCTCATCGCTGCGGGTGGCTGTTCTACGGTAAGATAAGACGCTTTTCTCAAAAAAATGTTGCCAAAAAAATCGAAGTGAGAGATTTTATAGGCCACTGATGCCGGAAGAAAGCCGGATATGTTTGCCTCTAAGGCACCTGTTTTTGTCCAAATTGTACCTTCGCCTGACCAATGAGATAGAAACTGCCGGTTATGCAAATCAGGTCCTCTTTACCAATGGCACTTTTGGCGAGCCGTAGTGCCTCACCGAGGCTGAAGGCGCTCTGGCACATCTTGCCGCATATTTCGGTGTACATATCTGTCAAATCATCTGGAGACATCGCCTTAGGCGAGTTGCTGCGTGTAAATACCACCTTGTCGGCGCCGTACTGTAACTCGCGCAACATCCCTTCAATGTCCTTGTCGTTGTTGCAGCCGAAAATCACCACCATAGAATCGTAGGGGATATTTTGGCCTATCGCCTGCATCAGAGCCTCGATGCTCGCGGCGTTGTGGGCACCGTCAATCATAATCCGGGGGTCATCGCATATCATCTCCATCCGGCCCGGTAATGAAACAGTGTTCAAACCCTCAATGGCCTTGTCGGTATCTATTTTATAGCCGCTTCCCTTGAGCTTATCCAGCATCGCCAGTGCCAGTCCGCAGTTAATGGCCTGATGCCTGCCGTGCAGCGGTACCCGCAGATGTTCGAATTTGCTCGTTTCGGTCGTCAGGCAGATTCTCGTATGAGGTCCGTGTTCGGGTGAGGTTTCAAAACGGTACGAGAAATCAATGTCATCACCGGTAACGCTTAACGGCGCCTTTACCATGTTGGCGTGCGATTTTAAGACACGCATCGCATCGGGATGTTGTTTGACAGTTACGATCGGAACGCCTCGCTTGAAGATGCCGGCCTTTTCCTTTGCGATGCTTTCGAGTGTATTGCCCAGTTGCCTTTGATGGTCGATACTCAAGCTGGTTATGCCGATAACTTCAGGCTTAATGACGTTGGTGCTGTCCAGCCTGCCGCCAAGCCCTGTTTCGATTACTGCGATATCGGCCTTGGCGTCCACGAAGTACATAAAAGCCAGCGCAGTCATGATTTCAAAGAAGGTTGGTGGGTCGGTTTTGGCTACCTTCTCAACAGGGGCGTGAATCCGGTTCAAAAGCCGCAGCATTTCCGGCTCGGTAATCATCCTCGAATTGACTGCAATTCGCTCGTGCAGGTGGACCACATGTGGCGAGGTGTAAAGACCAACCTTATGGTTGTTGGCTTCGAGCATCTTGGCCAGCATTGTGGCTGTAGAGCCTTTTCCTTTTGTGCCGGCTATATGGGCTGTACGGATTTTATCGTGTGGGTTGCCCAGCAGCGACAGTAGTTTTTCCATCCTTTTGAGGTCGAACGTAGTAACGTTGTAGCGCAGATTCTTCTCTTTTTCGTAGTCGGTACGCTCAAAAAGGTACTTAATAGCCTCGTTGTAGGTCCTAAAGGGTTTTTTGCCTTTGACCGTTGTTACCCTGGAGGCGGCCTTTTTGACCTGTTCTTTCCGAGTTGTTTTTGTTGATTTTGCCATAAAGTGTTTATTTTAGCAATTAATGATACTTCAGTCAATGCCAATACGGCGGGACAGATGTGTAAACTATGCGATATTATACGTCTAAAAGAGTGTAAGGTTCGGCCAAAAAAGCAGATACAGAAAATGAATTTTACGAGCTATTTTGCCTGTCGTTTTTCCTTGATTAGTAAAACTAAACACAAAATCAGCCTCTCTTATAATATGGCCTTTTTAACGTTCTGATTCAACGCTGCCACAGTCAAACGAAACAGGGTATGTGTCTTGAGCTTTTTTGTGCTTTTTCGCGGGCAGATTTCATCAGATGATGCTTCCTCGCTGGTGTTAAGTTGTAACGATTGGGTAAAGTGGGCAAGACAAATCCACCTACGGCGGATAAAATTTTCGCATCAAACGCGCTTGTTGAGTGAAAAAATTTACAAAAATTTACAAAAATTTACAAAAATTTGCAAAAATTTGCAAAAAATGACAAAAATTGCACAAAATTGGTGCGTTTTGGACAGTGATTGAAGTACCCCCTCGCGCGAATGATTGATTTTCATTAACCGCGGATTTCGCGGAGAACGCGGAGGGGTTTTTGAGGTTTTTGATTTAGTTGCTGTTGCTGCCGGATGCCGCGATGGTGTTTCGTATTGCGTCGTGCGCATCGCGTATTGCGTAAGGTGGCCAAACAGGAGGCAGGAACGCGGGTAAATTTGCAATTTTCGATTTGGGATTTGGGTCCCCGCGGTAAAGTTAATAAACCCCCGGGATAAACCCGCGGGAGTGTTGGGATTGAGGATTAACCCCCAAGATAAACTTGGGGGCTTTCGGATTGGGACTAAACGAAACGGCCGTTATGAGAGGCCGGCAGCACGTTTGGCGGACTCTGTGGTGTTGTACATCAGCATAGTTATTGTCATCGGGCCTACACCGCCAGGCACAGGTGTAATAAGCGAGGCCTTTTCTTTGACTGCTTCGAAATCGACGTCGCCGACAAGACGATAGCCGCTCTTTTTCGTTGCATCTTTCACACGGTTGACGCCGACATCAATCACTACCACGCCATCTTTTACCATGTCAGCCGTAATCGTTTTGGGTTTGCCGACGGCAGCGATAATGATATCAGCCTGTCTTGTGTGGAATGCTATATCTTTGGTACGGGTGTGACAGACGGTTACGGTAGCGTTTCCAGTCGCGCTTTTTTGGATGAGCATATTGGCTAATGGCTTGCCGACGATGTTACTTCTGCCGACGATTACTACATTGGCACCTTCGATTTTGACGCCGCTCCTGAGGAGAAGCTGAATAACGCCGTGCGGCGTGCAGGGCAAAAATGCCTTTGCGCCTACCACCATTCTTCCTACGTTGGTTGGATGGAAGCCGTCCACATCCTTATCGGGGTCGATTGTCGTAAGGACCTCGGTTTCATTAAGACCTTTGGGCAGAGGCAACTGAACGAGGATGCCGTTTATCTTCGGGTCGGCATTCATCTTTTTCACAAGGGCAATCAAATCCTTTTGTGAGGTATCAGCCGGCAGGCGATTGTCATCGGAGTAAATCCCCATTTCCTGGCAGCTTCGCTCTTTGGCCGTGACATACGTTTGTGAGGCCGGGTCATCACCAACCAGTATAACGCCAAGGCCGGGTACGATACCCTGCTCTTTGAGTTTTGCTACTTCTGCCTTCAGTTCAGCCTGCATATCGGCGGCTATCTGTTTACCATCTATAATTTTTGCAGCCATCCTTTTATCCTCATTGTTATAAGTTTCGTTCAGAGCATTCGCCGGCAGCTTCTGCAATCTGCCAATCCTTCATCGTTGTTGCGTCAAGTTTCATTTACCTTCTTTTCTTTTTTATCTGGATTTGTAAATCTTCAGGAAACTATCCGAGTATATCTGCTTGTTCATCAGCAGCTCAGCGGCGGCCAATATGTCTATCAATTTTTCGTCGAGCACATCGACAATCGCTGAATCCAGGCCGTGTGAAACAGCCATTGCGAGGAACGTACGATTTATCAAACTCCTTTCTGTTGCGCCCTGCGAGAGATTCGACAGGCCGATTGTTATATGCGGAGGTGGTTCAGAAAGCAATTTTATCTGGTCCATAGCAGCGAGGGTGTTTCCGGCCTGAGCCTGGGCGTTCGGCACCTTGACCGGCAGTGCAATCGGGTCGATGTACAGTCTCTGCGGGTCGAAGCCTTTTTCCATTGCCTTTGATACAATCTCTGCGGCAATGGCCACACGTGCGTCGATATCCTGAGGGACGCCGGTTTTATCCATTGTCAGGGCGATAATGCCTGCCTTTGGCCCGGCCTGCTCGGCCATTTCTATATACCTGTCGAGAATTTCTTCGTCATTTTTCCTGTTCAGCGGGGTGGAGTTGAGGATGACGCCATTATCAGCATTAATCACCTTTAGGCCGGCGGCAATTACGGCGGGTTTTTGTGAGTCGAGGCACAAACCGGTTGTGCAGGTTTCCTGAATTGTTTCGACAAGCCACTGTATTGCCCCTTCCTGGTCTGCCGCGGCAGTACCTACGTTGACATCCAGATACGCAGCGCCGGCATCAGTCTGCTTTTGGGCCAACTGCTGAATAACTTTTTTGTCTTTGCTCGCGATGGCCTGCTTTACATCGGTGAACATTCCGTTAATTCGTTCCGCGATTAGTATCATATTGTTTCCTTATAACCGGAGTTCTCACTGCCAAATCTGATTTATGAAGTTTCTGACTATTGCAACAGCTCTCGGATGTCTCATTCGAATAATATCTGCACCTGCCTGCAAAAGGCAGATAGCGGTGGCGGCTTCCCACGTTGGTCCTCGGTCTTTCACATCTCCCCATCCGGGGACATCGGCAAGTTTGGCCTCTTTGACCCGCCAGGCTTCATAACCAACATCACAGATTACCGGCATAGCCATCATCTTATCGCCGCCGAGAGCAGCTAAACGCTGGCGTTCCTGAATCGAGTAGGAATATTCTATTCCATAACCCAATGCACCTGTGGCTTGAAATGTTACTATCCGCTCAGGTGGAAAACCCATATCGCAAACCAGGATATTGACCTGCTTGGCGATATTGATATCCAGCGGAGCCGCCGTGATAAGGTAATGTCCGTCGGCGAGGGCAATGGCGGTCAACGCTTTGTAGTTATCCTCTTTGACTGTGCCTATCAGACATTTTTCTCCCTTGGCTGCCTCGCTTACTTTGGGCATAACCTGATTATCCTGCTGGTCGTTTCCGCAGCCCCACAGCACGAGAGGAACACCCACCGCCTTAAGCACTTCTTCAGCGACTTTGACTGCGTGAGCGCTGTCTTTGTTGGCTTTGTCGGGGTGGATGCCGTCGAACTTGATACAAATCAGTTCCGCTCCGAATTCCTCCACGCACTTTTTGGCCCAGTCGGCGGGGCTGTCGAATACGTCCTCATAGTTCTGCGCAAGTGCATCCGGCCAGTCCTGTGGTTTTGTATCGAGGACATCCATAGCGATGACTGGTTTTTCGCTTAGTTGTTCTATGGAACCGCCATAGAGCATATTCTTTGCTCCTCCAACGGTTACAGTTGAGGTGCGTGTGCCGCCATTTTCTTTCGTCGCACCGATGGTAACACGGGAAACCTCGCCGATAAAACTTTCCGCAATTTCGGGAACCGGCATTTAAAATCCTCCTACCTTAACTTCCAGTAGTTTTTGTTCAAGTATTTTTTTCGCCGCCGTTAGTGCGGAGTTGTTTTCTTTGAGGTCAAGAATCGTTTTACCCTGCATTGCGGCATTGAGCACCGCGTCATCGTATGGGATACAGCCGAATGTTTCTATATCGTTCAGTTTTTTGAAGCTGCCGGTTCTGTTCCATATTATGCCGATTCGGTTTACGGATATTGGTAGTTGTTCGGCAAGGGCGAAAATTCTTTTGGCGGTCAGCTCACCGAGAGGAGTTTGCTCAGCTACGATACAAAGCAGGTCAACGTTATTTGTGGTTCTGCGGGAAAGATGCTCCATACCGGCTTCATTGTCTATAATGACAAATCCATATTGCGAGCTGAGTCTGTCGAGGAACTGGCGGAGGATATTATTTACCGCACAGTAGCAGCTCGGTCCTTCCGGTCGGCCCATAGTCAGCAAATCGAAACCCGCTGCCTCGGTTATTGCCTGCTGGATTTCGTACTCGAATGACCGTATGCGGTCGGTTCCGCTATTACCGGGCTGTTTTGTCCTGGCTTGTTCACGGACCTGGGCAATAGTTGTGGCTGGTTCCGCTCCCAGAGTCAATCCGAGGCACGAATTAGGGTCGGCATCAACCGCAAGTACGGACCCAGACGACCCTGCTCCGCCGGAGCGCTTCGCAGAGGCGGGCTGGCTGCACAGAAGCCTCGTAATCATAGCGGCCACTGTCGTTTTGCCCGAACCGCCTTTTCCACTTATAGCGATAGTCGTAGCCATACTTCTTATGCTCTTGTGTTCTTATGCTCTTATTACCGACGGAAACAGCGATAAATCCGTATGCGGCAGAAAATTTGCTCTGATGAACTCATCCATATAGGCTGAGTTACTCATAAGGTCGAAGTATGTCATACTCCTGGCGATTTTTTGTGCAGTCTCCAGAGCATCCTGACTCAGCAGAACCGTCTTTGCTCCGGCGATTGATGTGTTTCCCACGAATTCTATTTTTTCCGGCGCTACATCGGGAAGCATCCCAATAGTTACAGCGTGTCGAATGTTCAGGAAGTTTCCGAAACCGCCGGCAATATAAATCGCGTCCAGGTCCTGTGGTTTTGTCTGTGTCGCTTCGCAGAGGGTTCGAATGGCGGCAAAGACCCCCGCCTTTGAACGAATCAGATTGTTGATGTCCGCCTGGGTGATTACTATCTCGTGGTGGCCGTTACTCGCAGGTACTAACTGGAACTGCAAGCCCTCGTCGCCTTGCGTCAATCTTGTGTCATCCGTGCTTTTGAAGCGTCCGGTTCTATCTATAATGCCGTTTACAAATAGTTCCGAGATGACATCCAGGAGACCCGAGCCGCAAATTCCCGCTGGGTGACTATCTCCTATGGTCTTATACTCCACAGAGCCGTCGGTTCGGATACTCAATTTCTCAATGGCCCCTGCGCCAGCCCTCATACCATGCCTGACGCCGCTGCCTTCAAACGCAGGCCCTGCCGAGCTTGAAGCACAAACCAGCCAATCGCGGTTGCCAAGAACAACTTCGCCGTTTGTTCCGATATCGATAAAGAGGTATCTGCCTTTTTTAGTATAGATTCGTGTAACCAGCACACCCGCCACGATGTCACTGCCGACGTAGGCGGCGACACTCGGCAGACAGTATAACAAACCTCGCTTGTTTATCTGGATGCCCACCTCGGCTGCTCGAATAGGCGGCACAAAGGCGGCTGAGGCAATATAAGGCTCTCTGCGTATTCGGCTCGGGTCCAGATTCAGCAGGAAATGCACCATCGCGGTGTTGCCGGCGCAAACGACTGCTGTTATATCCTGCAAATCGATTCTTTGTCTTGAAGCTAACGTAACGATGAGGTCGTTTACGTCGTGTACTATGCGATTCTGCATTTCGTCGAAGGCGTTGTTTTGCTCTGCGTAGATGATTCGCCGGATGTAGTCCTCGCCGAAGTTTATCTGGCTGTTGTATGAGGCTTGCGTATCTATTGTCGTGCCGTTAGTCAAATCGAGCAGGTGGGCTACGACGGTCGTTGTTCCCAGGTCGATAGCCACTGCAAAATTCGTCTTGTGTCGGCTGGCGGGTTCGACCTCTATAACTTCTGTTGTTCCGCCTCGTCGGCCAACTGTAACGGCGACCTTATAATCTTCCTGAACGAGAATTTTCGAGAGCTGCTGCAGGATGCGAAAGCCGGTCTGCATTATCGGGGCCTTAATCTGGTCTCGTATAGCTGCGTACAGACGTTCGTGGTCGGCTGTGCTATCCTGAACGGTTGGCGGCGACATCTCAACATAAAGTTTGCGAACCAGAGGGTCAAATTCAAAGAGTCCTTCTTTTATCCGCCGCGGCGGATTAATCTGGTGGGCAAGCTCGCTCAATCTGTGGGCGTCGGTGTCCACGAGTATTTGCCCGGCGTCGAGTGCATGCGACTTCGGGACTGTCAGAGTCATATCTGAGAGCACCTTCGTCTGGCACGCAAGAACGACGTTCTGCTGTATTTCATCCGCAGTCAGCAGGGTGGTGGGCCTGCTTTGGAATTGTCCTTCGTTGACTATTATTTTGCATTTGCCGCAGTAGCCGTCCCCGCCGCAGATGCTGCTCAAGTAGATGCCGGCCTTGCGCGCCGCTTCGAGCAGGGTCGTCCCGGCCGGTACCTCCACTTTCAATCCGCTCGGCTCAAAACAGAGTGTGCATTTTTTGATTTTTGATTTTTGATTTTCGATTTTCGATTTCCCTTTTTAGTCTGCAACTACTTCCAGACCTCTCGCAGGTATTTAGGCAGCATCGAAGATTCCCTCGGGCCGACCATAATCTCCCAGTTGGTGGCTTCTTCGAGTTTTCCGCTCATCACGGCCACATAGCCGGGGATAATTAGTTTGCGGTGCTTAACTATACTTTCAACATTATGTTTTGCCATAGCGTCGGCGACGGTTTTTTCAGTGAGCTTGTCTCCCGAATAAGCGGTCAAAACACTGGTGCCTTCGGTATCAACCACGAGGATGTAGCTCGGTACTCTGCTGGCCTCGACATCCGATTCGACTGTGTAATATGTCAGTGAAAAGTTTGTCGTAAACATCAGTGGGGAGTTTGCATCAGGTTCGCCGATGGTATATACCTTCGGCTCGACCTGAACGGGTTTTTGCGGGTCGTTGTATATATTCATTATTGTTGTCAGCATAGGCAATAATGCGTGCGGCTGGTCAGTGTCGACCACTACGATACTTGAATATTTACAGATAAGGCTTATGGCCATAGCAGCCTGTGTGTCACTATTGCCGTCGGCAACAAAGGATATAGCGGGGTATCCTAAGGGTCTGAATGCCTTTTTCAGCGCCAAGGCGCGAATCCGAGAGAGGTTATACAACTGGTCGCGAAAGTTCTTAGTCTGCGGCCAAAGTACAATATCTTCAACTCCCTGTGCTTTAATTTTTTCGGTAAGCTCCGCAAGAGTGTCGAGAGATTCAGCCTTTGCCACAATTGGGCAGTTGTTGTCCCTGGCGATTTTGGCCATTGTTTCGACGGTGTCGGTTTTTGCCGATGCAAGCAGGGGGGTGGCGTCGGCGGTTTTGTCAACTGCGGCAGCCATTGCGTCTGGGGAGTCTGTCACAAGGATAATAGCCAGCGAGATGGCGTCTTTTACGGCGGCTGCAGCCCGGGCAAAGTTCGCCGCCGACCCGCTGTCGTTAATAACGGCGATGGCTTTAACCGCGATTTTGGTACCGACACGTTCAAACTTCAGCGAATTTACTGAGTCAATCCGCTTCTTTAAATCATCGCCGGTGAGTTTGTCTGAGACAGTTACGCCGACAACAGTTGGGTTGTAGAATTTTTCCTCGTGGCGGAACATCACCGTTTCCTGGCCGACCTGTACCTGATTGTCTTTTCTGCCTGCCCCTGCGTCTCCCGACGCAAGGCGGGGCAGCGGGCCGAACTTTACGAGCCTTATCGGTGGTGCCGCGGCCGCCGCAAGGGTCTGCTTAGCCTGCTCGGAAACGTACGGACAGGCATTGAGTTCGGCACGCTTCTGTGCTAATTGCATCGCAAAGGCCAGGCACGTTGGCATGCCGCACTTTTTGCAGTTGGTTTTCGGCAGAAGCTTAAAAATCTCCAGCCCGGTTAGTGCCATAATATTTGCCCTTTGCAAATGGTAATCGGCGACTGGTAATGGTAACTGCTTACTATTTAACCAATCACCAATTACCAGTTACCAGCTTTAGAACATTGGTTTCAAAGCTGTTACAGGATGATTGTTCCTGGTAATAAATTCTAAAACCTCTTCTTCCGTAGTAGCTGTGGTTTCATCGGCGATTTTGGCAAGAAATTCCTCGCCGCCGAGTTCAAGTTCATTTGCTCTTTTTATAAAAGTATCCTTGATTTCTTCTTTCAACATAGTAGGCATCCATACGATTCGTCGAATCCCGCCTTCTGCGGCGATGAATTTTTTTGAGCCGATGTAGTGTTTTGAGTGTCCGATGAATCCGGGCGTCTGGTTGCCGCCGCCCACTGTGCCAGCCAGCGTTGAAAACTTCATACCGCAGGGAGTCATCTGGCTAAACTCGCGATTGACTATCATTATGCCGCCTGTGGATGGCAGCACTGCCGTGATGCATTCGAAGCAGCCGCACGAGGTCATCGGGTCAACAATCATACTGTACTGGCTCATTCGCTCGACGTTGCCGCCGCTGGTCTTTTTGACGAAGTCGTTTATCTTGTCCCATTGGCCGATGGTCGGCTCAATGCACCTGCCCTTCGGGATGGGCTGATTGGCACCGGTAGGACTTATCTCGTACGCCGCCCGGCAGTCTAACCAGCTGTAGGCCCCGCACAGGCCGGGGCGCTGCGGTGAAATCACGCACAGGTGGTTGGGGGCGAAACTCTGGCACAGCGTGCACGAATAAAATGTATCTATCTCTTCGTCGGTCATACCCGCAAGACGCGCATCGCGCTCGGCGTATACCTGCCTTGCCGGCTCACGCAGCTTTAGAACCTGCTTTTCGTCGGTGAATATCCTGACCTGCACCTTGTCGACGATATTCGAATATCGTTCGTGGTACATTGCGTGCAGGAGTTTGCCGATATGTTCGAGTTTGAATCCTGCCTTCGTGGCTTCTTTGCTGATTCGTATCCAGTTGGTGTCGCGCTGACCCATGTGCCACAGCCCCTTTGCCTCGTTCATAAATGTGTGAATCTGGCGTTCGAGCACGGGTTCGAAATCGCGTTGCATTTTTCGCCCGGACACTTCGACTACAATCCCGAGCGGCATCTTGCCGCCGGCCTCGACCGAATCGGCATCCGGCCCTGCAACTTCTACTTTGCCGTCTTCAACCTCATCCGCAGCAGCCATTCGAAGCCATTCAAAGGACGGTGTCCGCTGGCCGCCAAATTCGCAGTACATATCTTCTTTGCGGATGCGCTCGCCCTCGAACGCCGGGCTGTACGGCACCGGTATCGGCACCTTCGATATTTTTATTTTTAATCCTCGTACCTCGATGGCCTTTTCCACTATCTGCTCGTGCGGAACATTTGATACCACGTGCTCATAGGTACATACACCGGTAGGGAGAATCTGGGGGATGTCCGAATCGGCAATCACCGGAAATCCGTAATTGATGGCCCCCGCGGCGGTGGCGTACCATTCGTCGGTAACTTCGCCTAACGCCAGGACGAATGCAAAGACCCTGTTTTTGTTGTAGAGCAGATTTCGTGTGAAGTCGCCCGGCTGGACGCCGCCGAAACTAAGTGCCGCCCGGCTGGCGAAGCCCAGCGCATAGATTGCCGCTGTAATTTCTCGACCGAATGGTACAAGCCGGCTGTCCCAGCCCAAATCCACACCGCCTTCGACCAACTGCTCGGCGAAAGTAGTTCCGTTGTGATGGCCGGCCATAAAAACGTACAGACTTCTTTCCTGGCATTTCCTGGCAATCGTGACCGCTGTTTCCACGTCAGGAGCCGAGCCGACAATCGCTGCAAACCCCGGTGCGGAGCCGTCAACGAACTGGATACCCCTTTCACGCATAATTACATCGTCGGCGGCACCCAGCCAGATACCGTCGACCGGATTAGGCCCGATTAGATATTTGCACGCCTCGATGATTTCTTCCGCGAAGAGAGTTGCCATACCCGCATCGAGGGTTGGGCCCAGATAAGGCAGCCATAGTTCTTCCGCGACCGGCTCAGGCAGCAAAGGCTTGATTTCTTCCGTTAAAACCACTTCAAAGTCCGCCAGAGTTTTCACCGCCCGGCCTGTCATCGCGTAAATAATCGGTATAAAATAGCCGGTGTTTGGAAACTCAACTTTGCAGTCGCTTCCTTTTTGCTCGATGGCTTTTGCGAGCATGTCCTCAGCCTGTGCGACTATCTTGTAAGCACCATTTATTGCACCTGTTGCGATGATTCTGGACACTTTGGAAATCTCCTTATGCGCAACGTTTCTAAACCGCCGACACCCGGCGTTCCTGCATATCGTAAAGTTTGCGCTCTTTTTCTGCGTTTATCCCGAGAGCATCACGTTTGCTCTCGATATGGTCAAGCATTATTTGGGCGGCCCTCGCCGGGTCGGATTCGGTTATCCATCGTCCGCCGAGGTCTTTTTCTATCCCCTCGAACAGATAGTTTCTGACATTCTGACTTCCGACGAATGGGAACAATTCTTTTGCGAAAACTACTAATATGCCGCTGGCCACAAAGTACTGGCCGATTGCGAATGCCTTTTCGGTAATTGATTCGAGGCAGGCTCCTGCAACCGGCAGGTCGGACAAATCCTCGCCGAGTCCGCCTTCTTTGACAATTGCCGAGCAGGCCACCAGCAGCCTGCTGTTATCTACACAACTGCCGCACGCCAGTACCGGTGGGATTCCGACGGTCTCGCAGACCTCTCTCAAGCCGGGCCCGGCAAGTTCCAGTGCTTCCTTTGGGTTCAGCAGCGCCTGTTTGCCGCACGCAATGGTGGCACAGCCGGTGGTTACTACCAGCACGTCTCTTTTTATCAGCTCTTTCGCCAGGTTTATGTGTGTGTAGTCCTGTTGTATTTTGGGATTTGTGCAGCCGACGATTGCGCCGAGCCCTCTGATTTTTCCGTTGATGATATTGTCGTTTAACGGCCGATAGCTCGCCCGGAATTTTCCGCCGAGCATATAGCTGATAGCTTCGTGGCTGAAGCCGATTACTGCCGGCTCTTTTTGCTTTGGTATATGTACCTGGCCGCGGTTTTTGTAGTTGTCGATGGCCATTGAAACTATTTCTTTGGCTGTTTTCAAAGCGGTGTGCTCATCCATTGGAATGTGCATAACGCCGGGTATTTTCGCTCTTTCTGCAGTAGTGATAAGCCTGGTATGGAAACAGGACGCCACCTGGGCCAGTCCCTGCATCACACATTGGACATCCACGGCCATCACTTCTACTGCCCCTGTGCCGATGGCAAGTTCCTGACACAGGAAATTGCCGGCGATGGGTACTCCGTGCCTGGCCAGAAGTTCGTTGGCGGTGCAGCAAATCCCCGCTACGTTGATTCCTTTTGCGCCTTCTTTTTTGGCCTTGGCCAGCAGCTCTTCATCCTGTGCGGCGGCCACTATCATTTCAGAGAGAATAGGCTCGTGACCGTGCACTATGATATTTACTTCATTGGCTTTTAGGACGCCCAGATTGATTTCGCCTCTGCCGGGAAATGGTGTGCCGAAGAGGATATCCTGCAACTCCGTTGCCAGCATTGAGCCGCCCCATCCGTCGGCAAGCGCTGTTCTGCTCGCGTGCATAATCAGGCTTTTATAATCCTGGTCAACGCCCATTGTGCTTCGGTGCAGTGCTTCGACTACTTCGCGGTCAATGGCCCTGGGCGTGATGCCGAGCTTTTTCCAGAGCTGCTGTCGCGGCTTCGGCGCCCGTTTAGTCATTAGCTGGGTGCCCTCTGATTTCCCGAATTCATTGAGGGCGATTCGGCCAAGTTCAGCGGCGATTTCGTTATCGGCACGGTCTTTGGTCTCGACGCCGAGTTCCTGGGCGAGTTTGTGCAGTTTTACAGTATCCTTGAAACTATAATCCGGCGCTTCGCCTGTGGCTGCGGCTATAAAGACCTCTGCCACCTCTCGGCCGTGGTCACTATGGGCGCTTGTCCCGCCTGCTACCGCTCTCAGGAAGTTGCGGGCTACGATTGTATCGGCGTCGGCTCCGCAGACTCCGACCTGTGGCCCATCTCCGAATGGGTCGATTCTGCATGGGCCCATTGTGCATATTCGGCAGCAGATGCCGAGCATTCCGAAGCCGCATTGGGGCTGCTGCTGCTCTAACCTGTCCCAGGCGGTCTCTATGCCTGCTTCGTTCATACGCGCCAGCATCTCCTGTGCCGCTTTATCACTGCTGCGTTGTTTCGGCTCCATAAATCAATCCTCGTTTTGCTGATTTTATTGTCTGTATCTGAGTAAGCTATAGTACTTAAAGTGAGCTAAAGTGCCTAAAGTGTAAAGTGTTTGAAGCGATGATTCTCTTTAACTTTAGTTCACTTTAGGCACTCCACACTTTAATTTATTTTTTCCCAATAGATGTAAAAACAGCGAGTAGCTTTCCACCTGACCTTGCGGCGTCTAATAGCGCCTCTGCGAGCTTTATACGAGGCCAGTTAAACTGCTCTAAGAATTCTTCTTTGTTCAGCCCGTGTAAAACTGCGACGTATAGCTGCCGGGCGAATTGCGAGCCATACTTTTTGGCTACAAGCTGCGCACCGACAATTCTATCGTTCGTATCGGTCAGAAGTTTTGCTATTTCGAACGGTTTTGTCGTTCGGCTCCGTTGGCCTAATTGATGCGCATCCAGGTCGTGTACTTTGACCGTCAGGTTTACTTCTTTTGCCGTCGTGCTGCTGTGGCCGATGCTATATATCTGCATACCAAGAATCTCGTCAGCCTGCGCACGCAGGAACCCTTTGGTTTTCTGATTTGCCTCCGCGGTGTTTCTACCGGCTATTTTGCCGGCGGAAGCCCCGATACTTCCAACCGGTGAATAAATAGATTTACCGGTGGCCAAATCCGGACTCTCAGCGCAATCTCCTGCCGCGTAGATATTTTCAATCGAAGTTTGCATCCGATTATCGACTTTAATCGCGCCGCTTGGGCCTGTCTTGATTCCGCATCCGGCTGCAAGGCCCACATTTGGCTTTGTCCCGGTACCCATCACCACAAGATTTGTGGCTATTTTCCTGCCTTTGTGGACGACATATTCAACGCGGTCTTCGCCGCCTATTTCTGAAATTTCTTCGCCGGTAAGCATCTTTAGCCCCTTCCGGCTGAACTCGTGGCTGAGAAATTCAGACACATCCGGCTCAAGCAGTTTTCTGAGCATTCTGGTTCGCACGTTGAAATAGACATCCAGGCCCTTGTGCATCAGTGCCTCGGCAACTTCCAGGGCGATAAAACCCGCTCCTATTACTACCGCACAGCGTGCACTCCTGGCCCTGTCTGCAATCTCCGCGGCGCCTTCATACGTTGTGAAGCTGCACACGCCTTTTTTATCAGCGCCGGCAATTGACGGCATCAGCGGATGTCCTCCAGTCGCAATCACGGCTGCATCGTAGGACAGTCGCTCTTCTCTGCCGTCGTGTTGAATGGAGACAACTTTGTTTTGCGGGTCGATATTCGTCGCTTCAGCAGGACACATCAATTTTATGTTATGCCGGGCCAATGTCTCAGGTGAGAACACTCTTGCCTCTGCGGGGTCTGTTATGTAGCCGGCAATCAGAGCAGGTGTAGCTGGTCTGCGGTAGGGTGTCCGGTCCTGTGTAACCACCGTCACCTCAGCATCCGTGTTTTCATCGGCAGCGGCTATAGCGGCCATCATACCTGCCGCACTGCCGCCAATAACAACTATCCTTATCATTTGTGATTCTTTCGTGATTTTGGTTTTTCCTTTGTCCGGGTCTCTTTAACGAGTTGTTTTGATGCTTTACTCCGTTTTTCTTTTAATACTTCCTTGAGCGAAACTAACTTCAGCGCGCCGGTTGGGCATGCCTCGACGCAGGCTGGTTCCTGGCCTTTTTCTAATCGCTCCAGGCACATATCGCATTTGATGACGGCTCGTCCTTCCGGGCTGATTTGCAGTACTCCGAAAGGGCAAATGAGCATGCACAGCTTGCAACCAATGCACAAATCCTCATCGACCACGACCGGTGCATCTTCGCTTTGGCGCCGGATAGCTCCGGTCGGACAAATCTCCACGCAGGGTGCAGCCTCGCAGTGCCGGCACTGGATGGGCACCGCGAATTCCTCCACCGCCTCGACTGTAACCATTCGCTGCGGTTTCGGTGATTCCGCTACCGCCTCTTCAAGTATTTTTGACTTCGAATGCGCCAGCGCACATGCCAGTTCGCAACTTTTGCAGGCCAGACATTTCTCGATATTTACAACGATTACCTTGTCCATATTCGGCTCCGCGATAAGTCGTTAGCTATTGGAAATCAAATCCATCAACGTATTTTTTGCTTGCCGCAATTGTTCTACGAGTTCCGGGCAGGCGGCAAAGACATTTTTTTGTTCCATGTCCGCCTTCTGTACCAGCGGACTGTAGCGGATGTTAGCAAGAGTAGTTATATCCGTCAATTCACCTTTTATTGCTTCGATTTGCGAACCTTTTGTAATCTTATTTACGATTGCCGCAACGTGCTTTACTCCCAGTTCTTGGGCCATCCGTGTTATGTTTTTTGCGGTTTCGATACTTCTGCTGCCCGGCTCAACCACAACCACCACGGCATCGACGCCCTGAATGCTTGCTCTGCCCATAAACTCAACGCCGGCTGCCAAATCAACCAGGACGACTTCCTGCCGCTGCAGTATTGTATGCGTGAGCATCGCCCGCAAAAAAGCTCCTTGCGGACATGCACAGCCTGCACCGGCCTGCTCTATAGCTCCCAGCACGAGCAGCTTTACTCCATTGACCTTGCGCCAGTATTTTTGCGGCAAATCGCTGACTTTTGGATTTAGCCTGAAGTACGCACCTGCCGCATCTTTTCCTGTGCCGGTGCGTTCGGCGATTAACCGCTCCATTTTGATGAGCGGCTGTGGGCTTTGTGCTGAAGGTATGCCGAAGGCTGAAGCAAGGTTGGTGTTAGGGTCGGCATCGATGGCTAAAACGTCAAAGCCCTCCTCAGCCAATAATTGTGCCCAGACCGCGCAAACCGTGGTCTTTCCCACGCCCCCTTTGCCGCCGATTGCTATTTTTAAGCCCAAATGTGAACCGAACTTTTGTTCTCCTTGGCAAAAACTTTTTACAGTGGTGCTCCAAAGCGGTTCGGGTCCTTGTTACAAAGTGAGCCTTACTACTGTTTTTGCCCTTTTGTTGACCCTATGAAAGCAATAAAACCCAGCGGGGGTTGAATAACCGTACTGAACACCGCCTCTTTATTTAATTGATGCTACCAGATTTTCGCAGTGCTGTCAAACCTTTTAATCGCACGCTAAATAGCTTGCAAAATTGTCTGCCAGGGTGTATAATTATAATATTAACAAGAAAATAGCAGCCTTTCTGGGACAAGGCGGGTGCAAAATGGGCAGGAAGAGCCAAACTGATATCAAGAAGCTCGAGATAGTCGAGCCGATAGGCAGCCGCGTGTTAATCCGCAAGGACGAGGACAAGAAACAGACCAAAGGCGGTATTCAGCTGCCGGACAATATAGAAATTCCCACGATAACCGGCCGTGTCGTGGCCATCTCAGCGGAAATCGAGAGCACACCTGAGATACCACTGCGTCAGTACGACAAGGTGTTGTTCAATCCCAAGGGTGCGATTCCGGTTGATTTCGAAGGCGATAATCGTCTGTTTGTGGTTGAGGTCGAGAACGTCGTCGCAGTGTTCAGAAAATCATAATTGGTGTGGTGGGTTGTCCCCTGCGAAAGTTGATAAAGGTGAGTGAAACCATATAGAAAGCCGGAAGGTGAATTGCCCTTCCGGCTTTTTCTTTTTTTAGCGTTGTTGTGTCAAGCGCTAAAGAAACAGGGGGACAAATTCAATCGCTGCTTCTTTACAAATGTGGGTTAGTGCAAAAGCCAGTTATCCGTAAAGATGGCCAAGTCATTCCAGGTTACGCTGCAATCACCGTCGAGGTCAGCATCAGGACATAATTTAAGTATATAAGCCGAGCCGGACTCGCTGCCGCTGTCGTCATTACCATACGCTCCGACAACAGCACGTCGGCCGATGCCAATAGCAACAGAGCAGCCAAAATAGTCAGCTGCTGCGGCATCAGAAGCGGTCAGCTTTGTTTTTTGTTCCCAGTTGTCGGGATTAAGGTCGTCAGGCGCAAATATATAAGCAGAACCGGAGTTGCCGCCATTATCATCATTGCCGTAAGCGCCCACGAGAGCGTGGCCTTCGCCGATAGCAACTGAATAGCCGAAGAAGTCATTAGCTGCGGCGTCGGAGGCGGTCAGCTTTACTTTCTGGTCCCAGTTGTTTGGGTCGAGGTCGTTAGGTTCAAATATATAAGCGGAGCCGGAGTTGCTGCCATTGTCATCATTCAAGTGTGCCCCTACAATCGCATAGTACCCATCTGTAGAAACGGACCAGCCAAACTTGTCTAATGCAGCACCGTCATCGGCAGTCAGCTTTGCCTGATGGGTCCAGGCAGAACCATTGTGCCTGAATATATAGGCCGAGCCGGTGTAGTTCGGGAAGCTGCTATGTGGGTCATCTCCAATCGCACCTACGATGGCATATTCACCATTGATAGAAACAGAATAGCCAAACCTTTCCTGTGCTATGGCATCATTAGCGTTCAGTCTGGCCTGCTGGCCCCAATTGTTTGTGCCGCCTTCGTGTCGGTAGAATATATAAGCTGAGCCGGCGTCTGTTTTAGTTGTATCATTGAGCCAAGCCCCCACAATGGCACAGTCGCCGCTGATAGAAACGGACTGGCCGAACCAGTCTTCGGCACCGCCGTCAGATGCAGTCAGCTTGGCCTGCTGAGTCCAGCTTCCATCATTACGCTCGAAGATATAAGCAGCGCCGGTGTAGCCATCGTCGCCTGGTGCGCCAATAATTGCGTGATTTGCGCTGATGGAAACGGAGCCGCCAAAGTAGTCCCCGGCTGCACCATCCGAGGCAGTCAGCTTGGCCTGCTGAGTCCAGCTTCCATTGTTATATTTGAAGATATATGCAGCACCTTTTTGGCTATCATCTTTGGGTGCGCCAATGATGGCATAGTCGGCATCGACAGCGACGGCAAAGCCAAACCAGTCGCCTGTGTTGCCATCGGAGGCAGTAACTTTGAGCGGATTGGAGTTGCCGCTGTCCAGCCATTGGTTGGCAAAGATGCTGTAATCTTTGAAATCCACATCAGAATCCTCATCGAGGTCGCCGAGGATGCCAGCGTTGTATATAATGACCGGTCCCGGCGGGCGAGGGACATTATTCAAGGTGCCGTCGTTAGGCACTGTTACGTTGTCTTCGGTAGGCAAATGAGCAATTCTATCTATGACGTTCATATCGCTTATGACCTGTCCAAAGACGCAGTATCCCACATCATTGGCATCATTGGGATCTACTCGATCATTGGGGTCTTTCCAATCCAGAAAAGTGTTGTCCTGCCAGTTTATGTAAAACTGGGAGGTAGCTGAGTTCGGCTCTGTCCCTCTTGCCATTGCGACGGTGCCGCGAAGATTACTCAGTCCATTGTTGCTTTCGTTGATTATGGGGTCGCATGGGTCTGGCCTGTTCAGGTCGGCATCATAGCCACCGGCCTGGATAACAGCGGGACTATCAGTAACACGGTGAAAAATCAGGCCATCATAGAAGCCCGATTTTACATACCCGAGGAAGTTTGCCACTGTCACGGGGGCATTGGCATCAAAAGGTTCAATTATAATATCGCCAAAATTTGTTTCCAGTTTAACAATGGGTGCTTCTGCCTGGCAGGGCACGACTAAAAACAGCCAGATGAAGACCAAAATCAGCTTTTTCATTTTAATTCTGCCCATTCTATCTCCTTGTTTACTTGATTATACTGTTAATTTATGATAACTATGTTGTTTATTTCTTTGTCCTGCGTCTGACGAAGAATAAACTGCCCAGGCCCAACAATAAGGCGGTTGCTGGCTCCGGCAGGTGTGGAACTGGAAACTCATCCGGTGGTGGCGGCGGTGGCGGTGGCAGGGGGGGCGGCGACGGGGGGGGTGGGGGGGATGGAGGTGGCTGATATTTTGGTTCGCCTCCTGCCCCCCCACGGGCATAGTCTGCTGGTTTTGGAATCAATTTTTGGCCCGGCGCACTTGTTGCGCCGATTTCCCCGATTAGAAACTCGTACGCGACGCGTTCAAAAACCGCAATAATGATTTTTGGTGCATCGATAAATGCTGTGGTATTGGGTGCGGTGGTATCGCTGACCTCGCCCAGCCAGCAGACGAACTGCCAGCCGGATTTAGGAATTGCGGTCAAAGTAATCTCGGTATATTGCTCAAAGTGGTGAACACCCTCGCCAAGATTTATGACCCCACCCTCCGTAGGTGATTGCTGAAGCAGAAGAGCTGTTTGCATTGCGCGGCAGGATACCGGATTACTCACAGACGTTAAAACAACTGTGAGGACCACCAGTAAAATTCGACAACCGAAGTTTGTTGGGCTGTTTCTGCCTTTCATCACACCCCCTCTTTTGTTAAACAATTTATTTGTACATAAGTGCAGACCCTTATTGGGTACTGCGAGACTTCTTTCTTGTCCTGATAAATGTCATCGCGCCCACCACACCGAATAATGCCATGCTGCTGGGTTCCGGGTTACCAGAAATGGGGAAACCGCCAGCGGTTTCCATCAGATATTTACCTTGAACCCAGTCGTTAGCGCTGCTGAATACCAAAAACCACGAATACTCACCGGCGACTAAAATACCACCGGCAAATTCCCAGGTTGCTCTTGTCTCACTAAGATTAATCTCTGTGTCGGTTGGGGCTATACCTTCGGTTATGAGCGGATAGTTCTCCCAAGGGTCCTGGGAGTTTATTGTATTGATGCCTATTAGATCATGTGGTGTAGGGGGGTCGTCAATGCCCATTATGGTAAAAAACTCAATTGCGTCGGTGCTGCCGGCATCGCTGAAAAGCTGATAGGCGTAAATATATTGGCCGACCCCGGGTGCAGCAAAGCCAGCACCTGTCCACTCGTTTCCGTATAGTCCGAGGGTGTCATAAACGGCAAAATCCACATGCCCTGTCACACCGGCGTTATTGAAATACGAGCGGCCCTGATAGTGTGAGCTATACGGCAGCAGAGTCGCATCTGCATTCTGCACAAATAATGTCGCAACAAGCAACAAACTTAATAACCTGATTTTTCTTGTCACCTTCATACCTGTTTTCCCCAAATCAAAAAATTTCAACCTCTTTGCTTGTTTCTTTACTTAAAGAAACAGCATATTCTTCTTCCACAGCTCGGCCCTTGTGCTCTGTCCGGAACTCTTATGCACCCGAGTTTTCTGTCGAAGGCAGAATCGGGTGTCGATTTAGTCTTTACTTTCTACCGTCTCTTTCTCTTTAGAAAAGGCATGGTAAAATTCAGGAAAGACTTCTACCCCGCTGTCGATGCGCGCATCTGTCCTGTACTATGCGCGCACTTACCCTATTATTTATGTGCAGGGTTTCCTCCACCTTAACATCCTAATGTTCTTTTACTACCCAAAGTCAGGGTAGTTTCACTTTTAGTTGAATCTACGCCTTGCCTGAGAAAAACCTCAGGACAGGTTCAAAATATATAAAGAACCCAACCTCCAAGGCCTCTCAAACCCCTTCTTGGGAATGTGTCCTTACAAACTATGCCTAAGAACAAACCCTCTTAATCCTGCAAATTCTACTCATCCCCTGATGTTGACAGTATTAAACCAAATTGGCCTTGCAATGTCAAGTCTTTTTTTGGTTTTTTTAGGTGGCTCGGGCGAAAAATATGGAGATAGCCCCAAACGGTGCCGCTTAAAAAGGATTCAGAGGGGTTCGCAGAGGCAAAAAGGACAGCTTCTACTTTTTACTGAATTGCTATTTTTTCCCCAGGCCAAAGCATTCTGCTTAAATGGTTAAATGGTAACTGGTTAAATGGTTAAATAATCACCAATTACCAGTTACCAATTAGCGGCTTTCTTTGGGTGGCTTTGCTTTTCTTATAGGTCTTTGCTGCACAAATCGGCTGATATTTCGAATCGCCTGGCGCAGACGCTGCTCGTTTTCAACAAGAGCTATTCGCATATAATCTTCGCCGTTTTCACCGAAAGCCCTTCCCGGAGCTATCGCGACCTCCGCATGCTCCATCAGGTCCATTGCGTAATCGATACTGCCTTTACCTTTGGAGTGTTCCTTCGGCACCTTTGCCCATACGAACATCGTTGCGCGGGGTTTTTCCACTTCCCATCCGAGCGTTGCAAGTCCTTCGCAGACTACATCGCGTCGTACCTGGTATTTTTCGTTCTGAATGATAATATCCTGGCTGCATTCCCGCAGTGCGATAATGCCGGCTATTTGAAGTGCCTGGAATATACCGTAGTCGTAATAGCCTTTTATCGTGGCAAGATAATCAATCATATCCTTGTTGCCGGCTGCAAAGCCGATGCGAAAACCAGCCATATTGTAGGGCTTGCTCAGAGTGGTAAATTCCACGCCGACATCTTTCGCGCCTTTAACCGAAAGAAAACTCGGCGCCTTGTACCCATCGAAGCAGGTTTCGCCGTAGGCGAAATCGTGTATGACTGCTATCCCGAATCGCTTTGCCAGTTCCACGACCGGCTCAAAGAATCCCTCATCGACTGTCATCGTCGTCGGATTGTGGGGGTAGTTTAGAATCAGCAGTTTCGGCTTGGGATACAGGTGCTCAATCACCTCTGCGATATTATTAAGAAACTTCTGGTCATTGCCCAGCGGGACGGATATTACGTTTGCCCCCGCCAGTGCCACTGCGTAGTTATGAATTTGAAAGGCCGGGTCAGGCACGATGGCGGTGTCCCCCGGCCCCAGCATCGCCAGGCACAAATGGCTGAATCCTTCTTTCGAGCCGATGCACGCCAGCATTTCTGTCTCCGGGTCCAGTTGTACGTTCCATAACCGCTCGTACTTTTTTGTCATTTCCTTACGAAGATTTTTAATGCCTTTTGATGCGCTGTATCGATGGTTGCGAGGGTCCTGGGCCGCTTCGCACAGCTTTTTAATCACTATCTGCGGTGCGGGGTCGGAGGGATTTCCCATTCCCAGGTCGATAATGTCGGCGCCCTGCTGGCGCTTGGCAAGTTTCAAAGCGTTCAGCCGTCCGAACAGGTAGGGCGGCAAACGCACTATCCTCTCCGCCGGTTTAATCTTGAATTCCATAGGTTCCTCTTAACTGGTTAAATGGTAACTGGTTAAATGGTAACTGGTTAAATGGTAACTGGTTAAATGGTTAAATAATTACCAATCACCAGTTACCGGTTATAAATCAGTTGGTATTCTACAGTTCGGCAGGCAGTCGGTAAAGTTTAATTGAGAGAAGTCTCGTTTCTGGTCCCCAGGATGTGGCTTCTCTCAGAGTAGAACCCAACTAGGCGCCGTCTCGGGCGTCCGCTATGGTTACGTGTTCTTTTAGGAAGTCTTTCTTTTCCATATTATTCTCTGAATTTGTAGCTTAATAATTTGTAAATGAGTTTAGCTGCCAGAAAGTCTGGTGCCTTGTTGTTTTCGTTGGGGCATAGCTCCATAATATCGAAACCGACGACATTTCTTTTGTCGAAAACTTTCTTCAGGAATGCGAGGCAGTCGTACCACAGCAGGCCGCCGGGCTCCGGCGTGCCTGTGGACGGCATTATCGAAGGGTCAAGAACGTCGAGGTCAATTGTGATATAGACTTTGTCGGTCAGTCTTGAAACGGCCTTGGTGAACCATCTCCGGTCTTTGTATATGTCTTCTGCGAAAAAGACATTCTCGGATTTCATAAATCCCTTCTCGCAGGAATCCATACTCCTTATACCCACCTGCACAATAGGAACAAGCTCCCTCACTCTTGCCATCACACAGGCGTGGTTATATCTGGAGCTGTTATATTCATCTCTGAGGTCCAGATGAGCGTCTAACTGCAGAACGGTGAAGTTTTTGTTGTTTTCGGCCTGCGCTTTGATAGAGCCGATGCTGACCGAATGTTCGCCGCCTATGACCACTATAAATTTACCTTTTTCGATATAATGGGTTACTTTTGCGGCAACCGCATCAATCATTTCTTCGGGAGGGCCTTCGCACTCTATGGGTTTGTCGGTGAATATGCCTTTTTGATAGACTTCCGAGTCTGTCTCTATATCATAAAGCTCCATATTTGCGGAGGCCTCGATTATCGCAGCCGGCCCTTTGTCGGCACCTTTCAACCATGTGCTTGTCCGGTCGTACGGCACAGGAATTATCACCACCTCTGCGTTTTCCACAGCAGAGTGTTTTTCCGGCAGAGCTCCGAAGTTAATTGCTTGTGTCATAATGGAAATGTCCCGCACCCAAATTGGGTTGTTGCGGGCCTTTCAATTCGCTACCCCGCTTAAATCCCAATTTGGGTGCGGGGCTTTTAGTCGAACAAAAACATCGCTATCGCTACTGCTGTCGTCCACAGGTCTTTTTGGCCCTGCGCGGTCTGTGTCACATTCGAGGTTCTGATAATCAATCCGCTTGATTGATATATCTGCTCTTTTTCAGACCAGGCCTGGTTTGGGTCAACTTCCAGCCCTAATGTGGTCCCTAACATCCCAGCCGCAAGGTCCTCAGCCATATCTGCTGCTTCTTGTTGATTCATTCCGTAGCCATGCACCTCGCTGAGATATCCCCACTTGGTACTGTCTTTCGGGACGGCGATTCCTACTGAGGAGGCAGCCAGCCTGCCGTGCTCATCGGTATCAGCGCGTGCTAAAACGCAGTAGCATATCTGGCCGGGAATAAGTCCTTTAAGACCATTTTCCCGACTGATAACTTTGCACCCAGGCGGCAGAATCGATGAGACCTGAACGAGGTTCTGTTGAGCGACGCCGGCATCGCGAAGCGCCTCCTCGAACGATTTGAGCCGGTACTTGTGCCGACCGACTCCTTTAGTTAAAAATACCTTCGTTGGGACTAAACTGTCCATCTCCTGCCATTCCTTACTTCAAATTGACAAAGAAAACATTCCCTCGACTTCGCTCGGGATGGTGAGCGCAGCCGAACCATTGCATTCAATTTTTGGATTATATAGCTGACCGACCGGATGACAATAAGAAATTTAAGAAATCCAGCCTCGCGGCGATAACACATCACGTTATGTCTTTGCGATGGTAACAAATAACAATCTGGATGGTTGTCGAAATGTGACCTTTAGAATTGCTTTACCAGAATCACACCTATTGCCGGGTGTTCTCCACAACAAGTATAAGGCAGTGCTTCGAAGCCCGCGATTTCGAGCTGTTTATGTTTACCCGCAATCGTATGCCCTACGACCCAGCCCAAAGTTGCGCCAAAGACGACGTCGCTGCTCCAGTGGTCGCCGGTATCTATCATTCTGTAGGCTACGAGCGATGCGAGTACGTATGCGGGGATACCCACCTTTGGGCCGTAGAATTCATCCAGCACCGAGGCGACCGTGAAGGAGCTTGCGGCATGGCCGCTCGGCCAGGCCCAGTCCTTGCCGTTCGGGGTCTCGTTGTGCCTGATGGCCTTCAGTCCCAGCGTTGTCAGCCCCGTTACCGAAAGCGCCGTCATCATTGTCCACGCCCTGTTTCTGTTGAACTGGTCTTTGTTTTCAGCACTGAGCGCATACCAAAGGCCGGTAACTGCAAAGTGCGTGGCGGGAGAGCCGATTACGTTCAGACTCTCATCTGTAAAGCCCTGAAAAACTCGATGTCTTTCAAAGTTGCCGCTGAGCTTCTCGTCAGCCTTGGTTTCGTGCATGGCGATACTTGCGCCGCCGGCCAGCAGCAAAGCGGTCATATTATCTGCCCGCATAAACGTGGCGTTCGAGTCTTCGATAATTCTGCGGGGCAAATTGGGCAAATCAACCTTGGCGGATTCAATGAAGAGGCTTTTCTTCGGCGGATTATCTGCTTGAACTGCGCTGCTGCCCGCTAAAACCAGGCCCGCACAAACAATCCATAACCAGCGGTCATTTAGGTGATATGCTCTCATACCCTGAGACCCCAGACGGGAAGTCCATTTTAGTATATTACGGCAATTAGCCGCAGCGGACTGTAATATTTTACGCAGTATCCCTTACGGGAGTGGTGGTTTTGTTAGAAAATACGTTTAGGATGGTGAGCGTAGTCGAACCATTAGGCTGGACCGATGGATTCTCGGCTGATATGGTGGTTGTGTTATTCCCATTCAATTGTTGCCGGTGGTTTGCTGGAGATGTCGTACACAACCCGGTTAACCCCCCGCACCTCGTTTATAATCCTGCTTGATATTGTCCCCAGAAGTTCGTAAGGGATTTGCGAAAAATCAGCGGTCATAAAGTCGGTAGTTTCAACCGCACGTATAGCGATGACATTTTCATAACTTCGTTCGTCGCCCATCACGCCGACCGTTGAGACCGGCAGAAGCACCGCCAGCGCCTGTGATATTTTTCTATACAATCCCGCAGCCTTGATTTCATCAATAAGTATCTCGTCAGCTGCCCGCAGAATCTCCAGCCTTTTGGGTGTAACCTCGCCGAGTATTCTGACCGCCAATCCCGGTCCCGGGAAAGGATGACGCCACACTATTGTCTCCGGCAGTCCCAGATATTCGCCGAGCACACGGACTTCATCTTTGAACAAATCCCTTAACGGTTCAATCAATTCAAAACCAGGCTCTTTCGGCAAACCGCCTACGTTATGATGAAGTTTTATATTAGCGGCAAGGTTACCGTCCTTTTTGCCGGATTCAATGACGTCAGGGTAAAGCGTCCCCTGAGCAAGAAACTTGGCGTTGGGAATTTTCGAGGCCTCGGATTTGAAGGCCTTGATAAATTCCGCCCCGATTATTCTGCGTTTTTGCTGTGGCTCTGTTACTCCGGAAAGGCCGGCTAAAAACTGCTTTGACCAGTCGACGACGCGCAAGTCGAAATGAAAATGGTCACGGAAGGTCGATACGACGTTTTCTCGTTCGTTCTTTCTCAACAGGCCGTTATCGACAAAGATGCAGACTAATTGGTCGCCTATAGCCTTATGGACCAGCGAAGCTACTACTGATGAATCCACGCCGCCGCTTAAGCCGCATATCACCGTCGCATCGCCGACGCGTTTGCGGACCGCCTTGATTGTCTCAGCCGCAAAGTCGCTCATCTTCCAGTCCCCGCTGCACCCGCAGATACGCACGAGGAAATTTTCCAATATCACGCTGCCTTTGGGCGTGTGCGAGACCTCCGGATGGAACTGAACGCCGAAAAACTTTTTTGTTTTGTGTCTTACCGCAGCATGCGGACAGGTCTCTGTGGTGGCAAGTGTCGCAAAGTTATCGCCCAATTGTCCGACCTGGTCGCCGTGGCTCGCCCAGGCTGTAATTGAGTCCGGCAGGTTTGCAAGCAAATCGCTTTTGTCGATTATCGACAGCGTTGTTCGGCCGTACTCCCGGCTTTTAGCAGGAACGATTTCAGCCCCCAGTATTTGACAGCCTAATTGCATACCGTAGCAGATGCCCAGAATCGGCACATCTAACTCGAAGATTTTCTCATCGCACCTCGGCGCATTTTTATCGTAGACGCTCGCAGGCCCTCCCGACAGTATCAGGCCTTTGACCCCCATCTTCGATAATTCTTCTGCCGTGATGTTTGCCCGGCAGATTACCGAATATACGTTGTGCTCGCGGACCCGCCTTGCTATCAGTTGACTATATTGGCTGCCGAAATCCAAAATGGCTATCGTCTCGTGCGGCATTGTCTTCTGTTCGTTGTTCTGTGTTTATTGTTCGTTGCAATGAACTACGAACAATGAACTATGAACAATTTGTTTAATCTTCGAAAGGCTCCATCGTTGAATAGTTCGGCGCCTCTTTTGTTATCTGGATGTCGTGCGGATGCGATTCGCTGGCGGATGCGGCGCTTATGCGGATAAACCGTGAATCTTTTCTCAGTTGTTCGATGCTTCGCGCCCCGCAGTAGCCCATACCTGCCCGCAGTCCGCCGACTAATTGATACACAAAATCGCTCAGGGCCCCGCGGTACGGCACCCGTCCTTCAACGCCTTCCGGCACGAGTTTGCCTTTCTCCGTTGCGTTTTTCTGCCCGTATCTGTCCGCCGAGCCTTTGACCATCGCGCCTAAAGAGCCCATACCTCTGTATTCCTTGAACTGTCTGCCTTTATAGATGGCTAATTGCCCCGGGCTTTCCTTCAAACCGGCAAATAGTGACCCTATCATCACGCTTGAAGCACCCGCTGCGATTGCCTTGGTTATATCGCCGGATTGTCTTACCCCGCCGTCGGCGATAACCGGGATATCGTGTTTGTCAGCCGCCCTGGAGCAGTCGATTATCGCCGTTATCTGCGGCACCCCTGCACCTGAGATTACCCTCGTCGTACAAATCGCACCGGGCCCGATGCCGACCTTTATGGCGTTTGCACCGGCTGCTATTAAATCTTCCGCCGCCTCAGCCGTCGCGATGTTGCCCGCGATTACGTCGATATCGTATTTTTTCTTGATTGATTTTACGGTATCGATGACGTTTTGCGAATGGCCGTGCGCCGTATCGACCACAATAACATCGACCTCAGCGTCTATCAAAACGGCGATTCGCTCGTGGTCCTGCACGCCCACCGCCGCCCCGACTCGCAGCCTGCCTCGTTTGTCCCTCGCCGCCAGCGGATACTGCTGAACGCGGTCGATGTCCCTCATCGTAATCAGGCCGGCCAGTTCGCCTTTCGAGTTGACTAAAAGCAGCTTCTCGACCTTGTGCCTTTGCAGAATCACCTTTGCCTGTTCGAGCGTTGTGTCAGCAGGCCCGGTAATCAGATTATCTTTTGTCATCACGGAGCTTATCTCGACGTCGTAGTCTTTCAGGAATTTCAGGTCTCGCCGTGTGAGGATGCCGGCCAGCTTTTTGCCTTTGAGAATGGGTATGCCCGATACGTTCTGTTCATTCATCAAGTCCCACGCTTTTTTGACCGGCTCATTCGGCGTCAGCGTTACCGGGTCGAGGATTACGCCGTTCTCGGAGCGTTTTACCTTTATCACCTCGCGTCTTTGTTCTTCGATAGACAGGTTCTTGTGGATTATTCCGACTCCGCCTTCCTGTGCCAGGGCTATCGCAAGTGCCGACTCGGTAACCGTGTCCATCGCTGCCGAGACAATCGGGATATTTATCGTGATATTATTGGTAAGTCGCGTGCTGGTCTGTGCCTGGCTCGGCACGAAATCGCTCTTACCCGGCACGAGCAGCACGTCATCGAAGGTTATACCGTCAGCTATGATTTTGCTCTTATCCATCCTGCTCTCCCCAATCTGCCCTCTTTTTTATTCGCCCGCGGTGTAATTAAGTCATTCAGTATAGCCCCACCCCATACCTTCGTCAAATTTATTTTGCCTTGGCACCCGTGGCTGGTGTCATCCTGATCGCAACGAAGGATTTGGAGATTAACCAAACGAATTTGTACCGAGAAAATAGAATCATTTGAACGATAATCATTTAAATTAGTCTTTTTCAATTATTGACATTTCACAAAGTTAACATTATTCTGAATGTTCGGATATGTAAGGTCTAAACTAAGAGGTGAGCTCATGTTTAAAAACATAAAAATAAGTAATCTCAGAGCAATAACTGAGTTAGAAATTAACAATTTTGGACAAGTTAACTTATTTGTTGGCCAAAATTGTTGTGGGAAAACGACAATCTTGGAAGCCCTTTTTCTTCTTATTGGTGCAACGAATCCAAACTTACCTCTTGTAGCAAATTCGTTAAGGGGACTTAGTTATTTTGCCAGAGAGATTTGGCAAAGTTTCTTCCATAATTATGAAGACAGCTATCCCATTACCATAAAGGGGGGCTTTCGTGATTATAAAACAGGATATCAAGATGATAAGACGTTGACAATTAAATGCAAGAAAACAACAGAGGAGGTCAAGCCATTATCGTCGGGAGAAGTTAATGAACCCATTAGAAATGGCAGTTCCCAGTCGAATTTAGTAACAACTGGACTTGATTTAGAATACGTGAGTTCAAGAGAGCCTTCTAAGAAAATCAGAACGGTAATTTCTGAAAAGGATAAGGGGGTTGCACCAGAGGGCACAAAACCGTCCTATGCTCAAGGTTTCTTCATGGGGCCGTACTCACAAGGTGCTGATTTAAAGGCAAGGTTTGATTCAATTCAAAATAAAAAGCAACTTCTAGACGAAGTAATATCGTTACTTAGACATATCGACCCTAATATATCAGATCTGCGACTTAACCGTGCAGGGATATTGATTGCAGACATTGGTATCTCAAGCCTTATACCGGTTAACCTTTTAGGCGGCGGAATGATGAAGTTTCTGGATGTAGCCTTCGCAATGCTGAACTTCAAGAACGGTATTGTACTAATAGACGAGATCGAAAATGGCCTTCATCATTCTGCGCAAGGAAAATTGTGGGAGGCTATCTTTTCATGGTCTCAAAGACAGAACGTCCAAGTCTTTGCTACCACGCATTCTTATGAATGTATAAAAGCATTCGAGAAGTTTTCCAAGAACAGTTTATTTCCAGAAAAAGCTAAGCTTTTTAGGATTGAAAGAGAAAGCGATAAGTTTAAGTCCGTAGAGTTTAGTAGCAACGAACTCGAGAGATTCCTAGAAAATATTTGGGAGATTAGATAAATTGGAAAAAGTTCAGTGGCCCGAAAAGATTTTAAATCGTAAACTGATAGCGGTAGAAGGAAAGGATGATGTTGGATTTTTTGTTAAACTACTCGATGAAATAGGAGTCACTAACTTTTTTGTTTGGGGTATAGACGGCAAGGGTAATTTTAATAGAGATTTACCACTCTTATCAAAGGTACCAGGTTTTGCTAGTTTGACACATTTTGCGGTTATTAGAGATGGTGATACCGATGAGGCCTTTGCTAGTGTTAGAAGCATTCTTTGCCAAAAAATGGGGTTTCAAAATGTTCCGTCCACACATGGTGAGTTTGCCATTGGTACTCCTAAGATAGGTATTTTTATAATGCCAGGTAAAAGCGTTAAGGGTAATACGCTTGAGGATTTGTGCCTAGGGACCGTCGAAGAACATCCTTCCATGCAATGTGTAAATGAATTTGTTTCTTGTATTTCTGCTTTAAAAGATAGACCTAAAAATATGTCAAAAACTAAGGTTCAAGTATTTTTAGCATCGCAACCAGAAATTGTAAACTCTATAGGGTTAGGAGCCTCTAAGAATTACTGGGATTTTACTTCTCCGGTTTTGGACGAATTAAAAACGTTTCTGATCAATCTAAAATAGCAACGCAGTATAGATATAGATATTGCCCTACACGGAACATTTTTGATTTTTTGTATTCGAGTTTGTTTCTGATTTAGTATTAGGATTTCGGATTTTTTGACTTCTGTCTTCCGCTCTTACGTACTTATTACTTTTCCACGTTGTTGCTGCTCGGCTTTGGCGCGGTGATATTAAAAAAAATGCAAACATCAAAAATCAAAGAGCAAAATTACAAATCAAAATTCAAAGATTTTTAAACATTTTACATTTTAATTTTTGATATTGCCATCTGTGCCTTTGTGCCTTATGCCCTTTTGCTCTTTTGTCTGGGGACTTGTGTCCGGAGTCTTGAGTCCTTTTCTGTCCTCTGTCCTCTGTCTTCTGTCCGGGAAAATGTCTTGACACGGCCTGCCCCTGTAGCTAAAATCCGGCGATTTTTTGTGTCTAAATTTTAACCTATCAGGAGATAATAATCACAAATGCCTGATGTGAGTAAGTCATTGAAGAAAAAGTTGACGGCTGAGAATTATAACAAGCTTATCGCACTTGATAATCCGAAGCTATACGAATTCATCGCTGATGCAATTGAGCTTTGCGAGCCGGCCTCGGTCTTTGTTTGTACGGACAAACCCGAAGATTTGGAAGATACCCGCAAGCGTGCGATAGAAACCGGCGAAGAAAAACCCCTAAAAATGCAGGGGCACACCATTCATTTCGACGGAATGGATGACCAGGGACGTGACCGAGAGGTCACCAGATACCTGGTCCCGAAGACCGACACGCTGAGTAAAGCGATTAATCAGATCGAGCGAGAAAAGGGGCTGGCTGAAATTCGCGGCCTGCTTAAGGGAGTGATGCGGAATCGGACAATGATTGTCCGCTTTATGACGCTCGGCCCCAACAATTCGCAGTTCAGCATTCCGTGCGTCGAGTGTACCGATTCCTACTACGTCTCCCACAGCCTGAACCTGCTGTACCGCCCCGGCTACGAGGAATTCAAGCGATTGGGGCCTAAGGCACAGTTCTTCGCCACACTGCACTCCTGCGGGAAGGTGGACGAGCGTATGGTAAGCAGCGAGTCCGACAAGAAGCGCATCTACATTGACTACATCACGGATACTGTTTACAGCGTCAACACACAGTACGGCGGCAATACTGTGGGGCTCAAGAAGCTGGCGCTGCGACTGACGATACGCAAGGCCGACCGTGAGGGCTGGCTCGCCGAACATATGTTCCTGATGGGCGTCCATGGGCCGGGCGGACGCAAAACCTATTTCGCCGGTGCGTTCCCCAGCGCCTGCGGCAAAACCTCAACCGCAATGCTGCCCGGAGAAACTATTCTCGGCGACGATATTGCCTACTTCCGCGCAGTTAACGGCCGCTGCATGGCTGCCAACGCTGAGGCGGGTATCTTTGGCATCATCCAGAACGTCAACGCCAAGGACGACCCAACGATATGCGAAGTGCTGACAAAACCGGGTGAAGTGATATTCTCAAACGTGCTGGTCAAGGATGGAAGGCCTTACTGGCTCGGTATGGTTTTGGAGTGTCCGGCCGACGGCGAGAACTACTCGGGCGACTGGTATAAAGGCAAAAAAGATGCGAAGGGTAATGAAGTTCCGCTCGCCCATAAGAACGCCCGCTATACCGTTGCGTTGAATGTTCTAAAAAACTGCGACCCGGAGCTTGACAACCCCAAAGGAGTGGAACTGGCTGGTGTTATGTACGGCGGACGCGACGCCAGGGCCTGCGTGCCCTGCCAGCAGGGCTTCGATTGGGAACACGGGATTATCACCTATGGCGCCTCATTAGAGACGGAGACCACTTTCGCCATCATCGGCAAAGAGGGCGTGCCCGAAATCAATCTGATGAGTATCCAGGACTTTGTAGCTATTCCGCTGGGCAAGTACATCCGGAACAACCTCGAATTCGGAAAGAAACTCAAAAGGCCGCCATTGGTGTTCGGCGTAAACTATTTCCTGCGAGACAAAGACGGCAAATCCGCCAAAGGCGAGACCTCGCCCAAAGGCGGGTTCGTCAACGGCGTCTGCGACAAACACGTATGGGTGAAGTGGATGGAACTTCGGGTGCACGGCGAGGCCGGCTGTATGCTGGCGCCAACCGGATACATTCCACGCTTTGAGGACCTCAAGAAGCTGTTTAAGGAAGTTCTCAAAAAGGACTATACTCAGCAGGATTATGTCAAGCAGTTTACAATCCGCGTCGGAGAGAATCTTGCCAAGCTGGACAGGGTGGAGAAGTTCCATCGCCAGAACGTTGCCGATGCGCCGGCGGAACTTTTCCGGGTTCTGACTGAGCAGCGAGGCCGGCTCGAAACGGCAAAGAAAAAGTACGGCGATTATGTTTCACCGTTCGATTTGGCCGCTGAATAGGACACCGACAAACACAGACTGGAACACGGACTGACACTGATTGCGGGGCAGGCGGGGGTAAAGAAAATGTGTTGCAAAGTTGGGGGTCGGGGGGTAGGATACGCCTCAGAAGACAAAAGACAGAAGACAGAAGTCAGAAGATAGAAGATGGATACTGCGTATGGCTGAGCAGGGCGGAAATAAAGACACAAGACGCCAGACACAAGACACAAGACCACAAAAGTCGAGGGAAGGCGGTAAAGCCAGTGTCAGCAAGGCTGTGAGCGATTTCGTTGACAATCTCAGCGATGAACACCGAATGCTCGTAGTACTCAAGGCACAACTGTACGGCGGGACGTGGGAGCCAATGTTAGACGACCTTCGAAATCGGCTGGCGGGTGAGCCTTATATCTTCAAGTTAGTAAATCGAATAGAAGATGACATTACGCGAATTGAGCAGATGCGGCAGTTCGAGACAGAACATAATATTGACCTGGCAGATTATGTTGATTTGCCATAAGGGTAAAGCTATTGTTCATAGTTTATTGTTCGTAGTTCATTGTGCATTGTTTTTGGAGGGCTTTTAGGTGATGGTGAAGTTATCATTGCGGGGAGCGGTTTTGTTGGGGGTGCTTTTTGTTTTCGGCTGTGGAGCGAGCAGTACCGTTAAAGAACCCGCCTTCGCTAAAGCTACGGCGGGCGGGAGTGGTTCGCTCTCACTTGTGTCCGGGGAACTTCTGAAAGAGGCTAATCTGGAGGTGGTCTGGACTAATAAAGTGCCAATGAGAAAAGGTGAAACTCTAAAGCAACTATTTATTGCAGGCGAGCGCATCTACTGCCTATCGACCCGCCTTCGCGTAGCCCGCTACGGCGGGCAGGGCGGCAACTATATTACAGCCTTGAGCGGACAAAAAGGGACGATTGTTTTCAGCAGGGAGCTGTCGCCAGCTGGTCTTCCGGTGGTTGGGTGGGAGCTCTATGACGATGAGCTTTTTTCCGTAGTTGGCGGGGAGCTGGTTGAAATCGACCCGCAGAGCGGCAAGGAAATCAGTGCAGAGCGTCTTGAGAGCGGAGCGGTGTGTGCGGCGGCCCGGAACCGTCGGTATTTTTATGTAGGCGGAGCGGACAAACAGGTGCATGCGCTGCGGGCGAATGACAAGGTCAGGCTCTTTAGAGCCGGTGCGGAGAATGGCTCGGCAATAGTGTCGATTATCGCTGACAAGGATTTTGTTGTTTTCGCGACCGATGGGGGTAATGTGGTGAGCTTTACGGCTGATGGGCCAAAGCAGTTGTGGCAGTTTTATGCTTCGGATGCGATAGTCGGCCCAATCGCAAGAGACGAAAGCTCGCTGTTTGTCGCCAGTAAGGATACGAACGTTTACCGACTCGACATCAGGACGGGCAAACTTATCTGGAAGCATCAGACGGCGGCGGTGCTCGACAAAGGGCCTGTGGTGACCGATTCGGTGGTTTATCAGTATGTGCGTGATAAAGGATTGACGGCATTAGATAAAGAAAATGGCAAGGCTCTGTGGCAACTGGCGGGCGGCGTTGATTTGCTGGCTGAGGCGGGCGGAAAAGCTTACGTGATTACAGATAAAAAAACACTTGTGGTGATGGATAATAAAAAAGGCACACAGCTTTACTCGGTCAACTTCGCGGGGGTCTCGAAATATACAACGAACACGAAGGATTCGAAGATGTATATTGCAAATGAAGATGGGCGGGTTGCCTGTATAAAGCCAATGGAAGATAGATGACCCGGCCTTCGCCTATCCACCTTCGCTAAGGCTACGGCGGACAAGGAGGGCTACGCCGAGGCAAGCGGAGGACGGAAGGCAGAAGACAGAAGACGGACATTTGGAAGGTTTTTGTTGGCGGGAAGGGAGTTCTCAAATGAATGTGAAGGTCAGGACGGCGATTGTGAGTGTTTCAGACAAGAGCGGTGTTGCTGAATTTGCCAAAGCGCTTGGCGAGATGGGAGTAAAAATAATCAGCACCGGCGGGACAGCAAAGAAACTGAGTGAAGAGGGCATCAGCGTGGTCGGCATCGAATCGGTTACGGGCTTTCCGGAAATGATGGATGGACGTGTAAAGACACTTCATCCGCGGATTCACGGAGGACTATTGGGTCTGCGGGACAAGGCTGAACATAAGGCGGCGATGAAAAAACATAATATCGAGCCGATTGATTTGGTCTGCGTGAATCTATATCCATTTGAGCAGACGATTGCAAAGGCCGGCTGCACGCTGGAGGATGCGATAGAAAATATCGATATTGGCGGGCCGAGCATGATTCGCTCGGCGGCGAAGAACCATAAATTCGTAACCGTAGTGACAAGTCCGGACCAGTACGACAGAGTCATCGAAGAGATGCGCAGCAACGATGGGGCTGTCAGTGAAGAGCTTCGAAGCGACCTGGCGCGGATAGCGTTTGGTCTGACGGCGTCATACGATTCGGCTATAGCGAAGTATCTCAACGGCAAATCGCAGGTCGAGTATCCGGAGCGGATGTCGATTGCGGCGCGAAAGGAGATGTCGCTTCGCTACGGTGAGAACCCACATCAGAGCGCAGCGTTCTATAAGCTGGCTGCGAGCGGAGAGATGTCGGTCGGCAGCGCGACCCTGCTGGAAGGCGGCACGGAGATAAGCTTTAATAATCTTTTGGATGCGAATGCCGCGTTTGAACTGGTGAAGGAATTCGCTGAGCCTGCGGCGGTCGTCGTCAAGCACCTTAATCCGTGCGGCTGTGCGGTCGATGAGGATATCTGCGAGGCGTACCGAAAGGCGTACGAGGGCGACGTGGTCAGTGCGTTCGGCGGGATTGTTGCGCTGAACAAAAAAGTGAATGCTAAAATAGCGCAGACGATTATGGAATCATACAGCAGATTCGGCAGGGCGAAAGGGGCGGGTGGATTTTTTGCTGAGGTGATTGTAGCGCCGGAATTTGAGCCGGAGGCAATCGAAATAATCAGAACACTGAAAGAATGGGGCAGCAGAGTCAGATTGATGGAGAC
>Ga0315293_10000117_pt1 | contig 64953 bp, 65 predicted proteins | sample YL17G13_20_MG_FD_203071 | JGI IMG/M metagenome (GOLD analysis project Ga0315293, IMG submission 203071) | Sediment microbial communities from Yellowstone Lake, YNP, Wyoming, USA - YL17G13_20 | ecosystem: Environmental > Aquatic > Freshwater > Lake > Sediment | place: USA: Wyoming | collected... | reverse complement strand
CGAATACTTGATTACCGTGCGGAAAATGAGCGGGGATATAGTCAAATCGGTTTCTTCCACCGACCAGATCACTCGCGTCGCCGAACGCCATCAGCGGAAAGTGCACGAGACCCCGGTCGGCTTCAAATTCCTGGCTGACATGCTTTCCTCCCGCAACGTGTTTATCGGCGTGGAAAGCACCAATGGGGCGGCTTTAAACGGCGCCTGCCCGTGCCGGGACGGCATACTGTTCAACCTGCTGATCTGCGAGATGCTGGCCCACTCACAGTTATCCTTGCCGCAGCTGCTGAACCAATTTGCCCGACGCTTTCCGCCGTTATTCAATCGCGAGACTCAAGTAGCCAAAAGCAGTCCGCGTCGTGAAAAATTTCATTCGCTTTTGCAAGAAAAAAATTTCTCCTTCCCTGGCCTAGAGTTACTGAAGATCAAATACATCGACGGCATCAAGTTCATCTTCACCAATTCCTGGCTTCTACTCCGCGAATCCGGAACCAGCAACGTGATCCGCATCTGCGCCGAAGCCCCCAGTCTCCGCCAAGCGCAGCAACTGCTGCAAACAGGAAGAAAATTACTTGAATAAAAAAGAAAATTTGCTCTTTCAATCCCGGGGCCTGGCCCTGCTATTGGCTTTTTTTCTCCTGATTTTGATCATGGCCTTTATTTTCGGGGATCGCGGCCTTCTGGAAATAATGAAGACCCAGAAGCAAATCAAGATCCTGCAGCAAACCATCAAAGAACTTGAATCCGAAAAACTCAGGTTGAGCAAGGAAATCGACATGCTGCGGGAGAATCCCCTGGCACTTGAAGAAAAGGCGCGTGAAAAATTGTGGCTGATGAAAAAAAATGAAAAAGTAGTCGTCTTGGTCAAAGACAAGAAAGAGGCAAAACATGAATAACCTGAAAACCGTTTTACTGCTTGGAGCCCTCAGCGGGATATTTTTGTTTATCGGCGGCATGGCCGGTGGGCAACAGGGCATGCTGCTTGCCTTGGCGTTTGCCGCTCTGACGAACTTCGTCGCCTATTGGTTTTCCGACAAAATCGTTCTCAAGTCCTACCGGGCCAGCGAATTACCCGAGAGCGAAGCGCCGAAGATCCATGCCATGGTCCGTGAACTTTCCCAGCAGGCGCAGATCCCCATGCCCAGCATCTATGTCTTTGAGCAGGATTCCCCCAATGCCTTCGCCACCGGCCGCAATCCAGCCAAAGCGGTCATCGCTCTTTCCCGGGGCATCATCCAGCTGATGGAGGAAGCGGAATTGAAAGGGGTGATCGCCCACGAATTGACCCACGTCATCAATCGCGACACGCTGCTGGCCACCATTGCCGCCACCCTGGCCAGCGCGATCATGTTCCTGGGTTACCAGATGCGCTGGTTCGGCCTGTTGTCCAGCGGACGCGATGATGACAGGAGAGGCGGCGTCCTGGGCATGATCGTGATGGCCGTACTGGCTCCCTTGGCCGCCACGATCATCCAACTGGCCATTTCCCGTTCCCGGGAATACAAGGCCGACGCCGGATCCGCCCAATTGACCCACAACCCCGAAGGCCTGGCAACGGCATTGGAAAAACTGACCGCCTATGCCAAGAGGATTCCCCTGCAGTCCACCCAGCAGACGGCGCACCTGTTCATCGTTTCACCCCTGAGCGGCAAAAGCTTGATGGCTCTTTTTTCAACCCATCCGCCGCTCGAAGAACGGGTAGCCCGCTTGCGTCAGATGCGTTTGAGTTGAAGGTAGGTGCGGGTGAAACTGAAGTAAGCGATCAGCCTACCTGGGTGGTCAGGAAGATAGCCGCACCCATCTGGGAAATCTGGTCCTGCAATTCCTCGATCTTGTCGATGTGGGCATCCTCGTCGTTCAGGATCTTTTCCAGGATTTCCCGGGTGGCAAAATCGGCCAGTTCCCCTGCCAGCTTGATGGCCTGGTTGTAGGCCACGATGGCGCCGGCTTCAGACGTGTGGTCATTGGCCAGCTGTTTGGACGCATCGGCGCCGATGGTAATCTTTTTCAGGCTGGAAACGACGGGGAGACCCTCCAGGAAGAGGATGCGCCCGATCAGTTTCTCGGCGTGCTTCATTTCGTCGACCGCCCTTTTTTCAAAATGCTTATGCAATTTTTCATAACCCCAATTCGCGTTCATTTCCGAATGCACCATGTATTGATTGACGGCGGTCAACTCATCGGCCAGAAGCGCATTCAAAGTCGCGATCAGTTTCTTATTCCCTTTCATTTTAACCTCCGTGCTGGCATTGCCAGAAAGGAACCACGATGATTCCTGGATCCATTTTATAAGATTGCCGGGAAAATGTAAAGCAACGAAATGATTTTCTCTTTAGCAGGCGGATAGCTTCCTTGCCGCTCGGCAAGCTTTCATGAACCTTCTCAACGTTTCCCGCGCTTGAACAACGAGGGCATTAATTTTCCCAGCAGTTTTTCCCCTTTTTCTATCAGCAAGGCGGAAGAGCTTTTTTCCGGGCCGACGAGTTCGACGAGTTTTTTCCGGGCCAGGTCATGGTTCGGTTCGAGTTCGAGCGCTTTGCGAAAGTAACCTTCGGCGCGTTTCGGCATATGTTCCGAAAAAAACAGCATGCCCAGGGCGACGACATGCTCGGCATTCCAGGGCTCAATGGCGGCGGCCCTGGAGAGGTTCTGCTCAGCCTGCCGTTTCAGGGATGGCAATTCGCTTTGGCACAATCCCAGCAATAAATAGTAGTCCGCCTTGGCGGGGTTGTTCCGGATCGCGTCCTCCACCACCATGATGGCCTTCTGATAGTTTTTCTGGTGAAAGAGGGTCAATGCCTTGCGATATAGGGCTTTGGCAAATTCGACGGTATCATCCTTGGCATCGGGAGCGACGAATTCCTTGTAGCCGCGTTTTTCATATTCGCCCCGCTTGCCAAAGTCGCTCAAGACCTGGAAAGCACGCTGCAGCTGTTGGGCCAGCGCCCGTCCCTGGCTCGCGCTTTCGCTGTTTCCCAAGGCGGCAAGCCGCTCGGCTGACAGCTCATCGGCCAGCTGGCGATAAGCCGCCTCGATATCCTTCTGGGTCGCCGCCAAGGTCAATCCCAACAAGGTAAAATAATTGTATCCCGGTGCCTGCAGGCGCGACCGCAATTCATTGATGCGGGCCACCAACCTGGAATTCTGGTTATCATTGCTCACGATGCATCTCCCTGGTCATCTTAACTGAAATCATTTTAAAGCCTGCGGATATTTTTTTCAAGTGGCAGTGTTACTGGGCGCCTGTTCTTACCAGCGAATTTCAGTTCCGCTTGAAACCGGAGAGCGCCAACAAGCGTTGATACAGCTCTTCTTGGCGATTGACCATCAACGTTGCGTCCCATTCCCCGAAATCTTCTTCGCCATAACCGCCCAAGCGGTTCCGCAGCACCGGATCGGCAGCCAGTTTCAATATGGCGGAGGCAAAACATTCATGGTCGCCGACCGGAATCAGGTAGCCGTTCAAGCCGTCGCGGATGATCTCGCGGTTCCCGGGTATGTCGTTGGCGATCACGGCTTTTTTTTTCAAGCGGAGCTGGACCAAACTTTGCGGAAGTCCTTCCCAGAGTGCGGTCGATATCCCGAGATCGAAGCAATCGATCACGTTTTCCATGTCCGGCAGGAATCCGGGCAGGCGAAAATTCCGGGAGAGCCCCCGCCGCTGCAGTTCACGTTCCAGTTCCGGCCGCTGCTCGCCATCGCCAGCGATAAAAAAAAGTACTGCCGGGCTTTGGCGGATGACGAGCGCCGCGATATCCAGCAGATGCTGCAGCCCCTTTTGCGGCTTGAAAGGGGCGATAGTGCCGCAGACGAAAGAGCCTTCGTCCAATTGAAATTTGCGTTTCAAAACCGTCGTGTCAGAAAAACGGCCACGGAATTTTTGCAGCGGGAATCCGCTGCGGATCAGCGAATAGTTCTCGGCGAGCAGCTTGTGGGAACGGGCGGATTCGATATCGCTGGCGGCGACAAAAACGAAATGCGTGGTCAGCGGTCGGCAGATTTTTTCAAACAAAAGATAGAAATTTCGTTTAAAAAAAGGCTGAAACGGAGAAAAGGAAAAACCGTGCACTGAATGGATGACGATTGGAACGCGCGCCGCGAAAGCCGCCAAACGGCCCAGGATGCCGGCTTTGGACGAATGGGTATGGACAATCTTAGGCTTGATCTTTTTAAAGAGGCGGATCAGGGAGAACAAGGCTAATGCATCCTTGCCCGGTCTGATCTCCCTGGCTAAGGCCGGGATGAAGATCATCCGTTCCACGCCAGCCAGCCTCGCCTTCATTATGCCGCCAGGGCCGCTGAACAGATAGGTGTCGAAACGGAGCGGATCGAGATGCTCCGCCGTGTATACCGTGTTGATCTGAGCGCCGCCAAGCTCCAGCTTGGTGATCAAATGGACGACGACGGTGCGGGAATGTGCCATCAGCCGTTGATCAGGGAGGCGGTGTCCCGGGCGGTTTGGATGTCATCGGCCATAGAAGAATATTTCCAGCCACCGTAACGGCCGATGGAATAAATTTGCCGCTGCCGCAAAAATTTGAGAGCCGGCGGCACCAGGCGCGGCCAATGCCTGTCAAACACCACATAGGAAACCGGGATTTTTTTCAAATCATGAAACTGGATTTCCACTGGTTCCGTGATCATCCCCGTTTGTTGAAGTGTGAGCACCACGTCCCGTAATGTTTCCCGGTGGTCAAGGCGTCCTCTCGCCAAGACTGTTTTTTCCAAATACACAGTGGTCGCTTTTCCGTTTGGATAGTACCCGACCCGGTAGAAGGGCATTTCGGCTTCCGGAAGATAGAGCCAATGAAAGTGGCGACGGCGGCGGGCCAACACTGCATTGACCACCAGCGTGGATAGATGATTCAACCGCTGCCAGTCAAAAGGCGGTCGCGGCTCGATGATGGATAAAAACTCTTTTAAAGGCATCGTATTGATCAAGTTGTCATAGGCGTAGGTTCCTTTGTTGGTATATACTTTTTTTCGCTGCTGATCGACCCGCGTCACCTGTTCGCCAAAGCGGATCCGCTGCCGGACAGGCTGGCTGTAACTTTCAATGAATTTCTGCGAAGCGGGCTGGGGATAATAAAAAAACGGATTATACCCTTCGGCGAAGCATTTTTTTTCAACCGCCCCCTGCCGCACATCGTCCTTTTTAGGGACCGGGATACTGCCTTTATCCATGCCGGCAAGGAGTTCGTCCAAAGGCCGCCCGTAGAATTTTCCCAGGAACGGTTCAAAAAATAAATCGAGCAAATGCTCGCCGAAATTGCCCAGCAGGAATTCGCGCAAATTTTCGGACCGCGCTTCATTCGCTTGCAATATTTCCTGCAAAATGATCGCGCGTAGCCGTTTGGACAGATAGGCGAGATGGTATTGCAGCGAATAGGGTATGAAGCGCTTCATCAGAAAAACCTTGCTGTTGCGTTGGTAAGCCGTGAAAGCGTGGAATTTTTCCACATATTCCTTAACGGCTGCCCTGTTTTGAAAATGGAAGTAATGCCCGCCATGATCAAAGGCAAAGCCGTTGACCTGATATTGGCCGGACAGCCCGCCCGGGGAGAAGTTTTTTTCCAGGATCCAGAACTCATCCTTCAGGATGTGACCCGCACTCAGGCCGGAGATTCCGGCCCCGATGATAATGTTCATTCCATTTTCACGCCGGCCAGGATCACGCCCAAAAATAGAAAAAAACAGGCAAAGACAATACTGCAAATCAGGGTGACCCTGGGCGTCGAGAAAAAATTGAGGACCACCGTTCCGGAGAGCAGCAATTGCAGCAGGATAATGGCGCTGACGGTTTTCCGGGATGACCAGTTTTTTTTACTCCGCAAGCGCAGGGCAAAGTGGTCGGGACTTCCCCTGAAGGGCGTTTTCCCCTTCAGGATGCGTAAAATGCTGACATAAACCAGGTCGAACAAGGGAATGCCCATCAAAAATAAGCTGGATAAAAAGGCCAACCTGTTGAAGCGGGTATAGCTCGCCATCATGGTCAGTGAACCGATGATCAATCCCAGGATCATGCTGCCGGCGTCCCCCAGGTAAATCCGGGCCGGTTCCCAGTTGAACTTGAGAAAGGCCGCCAGGGAGGCGGACAGACTAAGAGCCAGAATCGAAACAAGAAAATTGCCGTCAAAAAAGGAAATGATGAAAATGGTCAGTGAAGTCAACGCTCCGATGGATGCGGCCAGGCCGTCCATGATATCGATGATATTGAAAGCGTTGATGGTGGTCAGGATCCAAACAAACGAAAGGAGAACGTCCAGCCAGGCGGGAAAAAAAATCAGGTCAATAGTGATACCGCTTTTAAGCAAGATATAGGTAGACATGATCTGAAACAGAAATTTGATCCCGGGAGTCAGCGCTTTAAAATCATCGAACAATCCCACTAACAGCAAAATTGAACTGGCAAAAAGGATACCCAGCAATTGCTGGTTAAAATTGAAGAGCAAGCTGATGGGGGAAATGAAAGCGAAATAGACGATCACGCCCCCCATGTATGGCACTGGCTGGGATTGTTTTTTCAATTTCCCGTCAGGCTGATCCATGAGTTGATAGCGGAAAGCAACGCGCTGGGCCAAAGGAGTGCCATACAGGGTCAAGAGAAACGACAGGATGAATGTCAAGACTAAAATAACTTCATTCATGCCCCTGTATTTGTCTCCTTTTTTGCAAAGAGCGCTTGAAAATGTCCCCGGAATGGGCCACAGCGATTATAATTTTCGGTGCCCCGATTGTCAAGGCGCACGTCCACAGCAAATCTTTGCCAAGGATGAACGGCAATGTCCACCAAAAGCGGGCAAAGCGGAAATTCTTGATCAACGTCAGGTAGCGATTTTTGAGCAGGTGATATCGCAGCTCCGCCGGCCGCGACATGGCCAGGGAAAAACGCGACAACCAGGTCTTTTTCAAGGTACCGCTGCGGAAATGGTAGGCCACGGCCTGGGGTACAAAAAAAGCTTTCAAACCCAGGAGTTTGGCCCGCCAGCCGATATCAAAATCCTCCCAGAACATGAAGAAATCTTCATCGTAATATTCGGCGCCGATTTTCAATTTTTCCAGATCTCTTCGGGAGAATACGGTCGCCGCTCCGCAGACCGAGAACACTTCCCGCTCGCATAAACGTGCCCGGTCAAATTTTTTGTTAAAACCGATTTCGCGTGGATGCAGGGCCAGAGAGTACGTTTGGCCGGCCGAATCAATTGTCAGACGGTCAAAGCGCAAAAGCAGGGGCGCGAGCATGGAAGTTTGCGGATGCTCGGCAAAAAAACGCAGGACCTGCTGGTTGAAATCGTCGGCCAGATAGATGTCGGCGTTGGCTATCAACACCAGGTCGGCATTCGCGCTGGCGATTCCAAGATTGGCGGCGGCGGCGTATCCGCGGTTGGTGACGGAGATTATTTTCTGCAGACGAGGAAATTTTCCGATGATGCCAGCAGAGTCATCGCTGGAGCCATTGTCAACTACGATTACCTGCTTGAAGGCGACGGTCTGCCTGAAAAGAGAAGATAAGTTCTGCTCCAGGAATTTTTCCGAATTGAAACTGACAACAACCGCGCTGATATCCACTTGCCGGACCGGAGATGCCCTGGCGTCAGCCAGGCGGATTTATATCAATCCGAGGGCCTTTCCGCCCTTCTTGAAGCCTTTTAAAATGAAATTCAGGTCACTATCGGTGTGGGTAGCGGTAAACGACGTTCTGATCAATGAATCTTCGGGTGGTACGGCCGGGGCGATGACCGGATTGGTAAAGATGCCGTAATCCCGCAAAAAATTCCAGAGCATGAATGTTTTTTCCAAATCATTGATGAAGACTGGAATAATCGGAGTTTCGGTGTTACCGGTATGATAGCCCATGGCTGTCAGTTCCTTGTTCATGATTCGGGTAATTTCCCAAAGACGCTTGCGGCGCCAAGGTTCGGTCTGAATAATCTCTAAGGCCTTATGCGCGGCTCCTAAGGCGGCCGGGGTGATGGAGGCGGAAAATATCAAAGCCCGGGCATGATGCTTGATATACTGGATAATCTTGCTATCCCCGGCCACAAACCCGCCCAATGAGGCAAATGACTTGGAGAAGGTGGTCATCACCAGGTCCACCTCATCGATAAGACCGAAGTGCTCGGCCGTCCCCCGGCCCTTTTCACCCATCACTCCGACACCATGGGCATCATCGACCATCAGCCGGGCATTATATTTCTTGGCCAGTTTGACAATTTTGGGCAGATTGGAAAGATCTCCTTCCATGCTAAATACACCGTCGACGACGATCAGCTTCCCCTTGTCTTCAGGCTGGTGGATCAGTTTTTCTTCCAAATCCTTCATATCATTATGCTTGAACTTGGCGATATGAGCGTAAGAAAGACGCACCGCGTCCATGATCGAGGCATGATCCATGCGATCGAGGATGATCACATCGTCCCGGCTGGCCAACGCCGATATCGCCCCCAGGTTGGTCTGCATGCCGGTGGAAAAGGTCAGAGCCTCTTCCTTGCCCATGAAATGGGCCAATTTTTTTTCAAGTTCCACATGGAGCGAGTAGGTGCCGTTTAAAAAACGGGAGCCGCAGGTCGAGGTGCCGTATTGCTTCACCGCCGCTATCGCGCTTTCCTTGATCCTGGGATCGTCAAAAAGCCCCAGATAATTGTTGGAACCGACCATCATAATTTTTCTGCCTTTTACCCAGACATGATTGCCTTCGACTTTTTCGATTTCGGTAAAATAGGGGTACAAACCGGCCTGTTTCGCTTCATCGGCCCGGGTGAACTCAAAACATTTTTTAAACACGTCCATGTTTTACTCCTCGTTTGCAAATTTAAAACGGATTATATAGAATTGCGGCATGAAAATACTCGTAACCGGGGGTACAGGATTCGTCGGCAACCACTTGATCAGAGAATTGCTCAAAGAAAAAGAAAATACCGTGTACGCCCTGGTAAGAGACAAAAAGAAACTGGAATCATTTAACTTCCCGGATCGAGTCATTGCCATTGCCGGCGACTTGTTCACGGCCGAGGCCTTTCCTCCTGATATTGAGGTGGTATTCCATCTGGCGGCCTTAACCAAGGTTATTTCCCCCCGGGAGTTTATCCATTGCAATCACCTCGGCACGATGGCGCTGCTTGATAAATTACGGCCATTGAAAGAACTGCGCAAAGTGGTTTTGCTCTCATCTTTGGCGGCGGCCGGGCCCAATCGGCAAAGCCCCTGTTTAAGAGAAGGGATGCCGGAAAACCCGGTTTCGTTATACGGCAAAAGCAAATTGGCCCAAGAAAAAATACTCCGAGAACAATGCCCGGTGCCGTACATCATCATCCGGGCACCGATCGTTTTCGGCCCGGGCGACCTGGATATGCTCACCATTTTTCGTGTCCTTAAAAAGGGGATTCTGCCTGCGCTCGGCCGCAAGGAACGCAAGTATTCGGTCATATACGTCAAAGATTTAGTGAAAGGCATGATTGCCGCCGCCGACAGCCCCTGGCAAAACGAAACCTTCTACATAACCAACGCCGAGCCGGTTCCCTGGGATGATTTCATGCTCGCCGCCCACCTGCCGATGGGGGGGGAGATTCGCAAGGTCACCGTCCCTGTACCGCTGGCATGGTTCTTGGCTGAACTTTCCGAAATGCGCATTTGCATTTCTAAAAGAAAAACCATTTTCAACCGGGACAAATTCCGTGAAATACGGTTTCCGGTCTGGACATGCTCCGCGGAAAAAAGCAGGGAACTGCTTCATTTTCAATCTCTTTGCCCGACCGATTCCGCCCTGCGGGAAACCATCCGCTGGTACCAGGAACAACATTTTCTATAGGCAAGCTTCATTTTTTCTTGATCTTGTAGTTTTTACGGGAAACAAAGTTTGCGGCAAATTTTTGCGTGGTTTTGACTGACCAGTTGTCCTGGAAAAAAATTGTAAAAACAATCTCGCCGCTGACCGACAGATTCCCAAGCAGTGCCGACTCGCTCAACTTGAAAGGCACCTCGATTTCTTTTTGCGGATCCAAAAAAATCCCCTCTTTTTCCTGGGTAATAGGTAAATTCAGTTCGGATCCAGCAAAAAATATTTTTGAAAAAGAGAGATTCTCGTCTTCGTCTAATTTAATCATGAATTCGGGATTGGAGGATATCCTGATCCCGTTGCGGACGACTATTTTTATTTTGAGTAACCCTTCATTCCCCTGCTTGATGGAACGGGGAGAAACCGCGCACTCGATCTTTAAAAAATCTTCCTGACAAAAAATAGTGCCAAATAATAAAAAAAATCCAATTAAAAAAATTGCACCATATTTGTTCATTATTTCTGCATTGATATTACTATATTTTCAGCCCGCTGTCAAACGACAAACGCCTGCCAACAAGGTCGCGGCCTGGACTGAAAAATCAGGGCGGGGCCATTTTATTGTCCAAAATATCACGTATGGATATCGGTAAAAAATGCATTTGCAGTGTTTTTTCCAGCATTTCCCACACTTGTTTAGCCTGGCAGGAATCCCTCAATTCGCATTTTTTCCCCAGAACACAGTCAGTCCATGATAAATGCTCGCCATAAGCGTCCAAAATCATGCGTATATTGATTTCGGCGGGGCTTTTGCCAAGTTCGTAGCCGCCATAAATTCCTTGGGTGCTTTTGATCAAACCGGCTTTTTCCAGCGGTCCGGCAAGTTTCCTGAGATATTTTGGAGACACATGCATGCTGCTTCCCAATTCGGTCGTATTCACCAATTTATTGGCGTGGGCGATGGCGATTACCATACGCAAGCCATAGCGAATCTTGGTATTGATTTTCATGCCAGAAAATATAACCTTTTCAGGTAAATCTGTCAACTCTTATCTTTTCAAGCCGACGTGGTTGGAATTTAGGGTAAAAAAAACCCCCTGCTTTCATGAAAACAGGGGGTTTTTTTGATTACTTTTCTTTTGAAAGATCCTTCATGAATTGTTCGGTGGCCAGTTTCCGCTTGCGCAGTTCCTGGAATTTCGCCACCATTTTTTCCGCTTCCTTGTCATACACGGCTTTCTTCAAGGGTTCGGCGATTGTTTTTTGCCGGTAGAGCAAACTCATGTAGGCCCAGGGATCGGGGAAATTGGGAGACAATTCGCACGATTTGGCCAAGGCATCGAAGCCCTTCTGAACCACCTGTAGGCGTTCCTCGGAGCCCATGACATCGGCCGGAGTTTGATAGCTTTTATTCCAGCAAACAACGCCCAAGCGATAGTACGCATCGGCCAACAATTCCGTCTTTTCCTTTTCTTCCATGTTGGTATTTTCTGTGATCTTTTGAATGCGTACTTCATGATTTTTTATGGCGTCATCCCATTTGCGCTTGTCTTGGAAGAACCCGGCCAGGTAAAGATAACCTTCCGGATTGGCGGGGTCCAAGGCGATCCGTTTCTCATACATTTCAATGGCCTTGTCATATCTGCTGTTGTTGCTATAAAAACCAGCCAGGTTGTAATATGAGACGGGATCGTTGGGGGTGAATTTTTGAATCTCCAAGTAGTATTTTTCAGCCAGTTCGAAATTTCTCATTTTGTCATTGATATCACCCAGCGATTGGATGATATCCTTATTGTCAGGATTCAATTCCAAAGCCTTTTGCAAATATTCGGTCGCCTTATTACCGAATTCCTTGTTCTTGTCGGAATCGTCGCCGGGCTTATAAACCTGCACATAGCTGCTGCCAAGATAATAAAAAGCAGCTTTCAGGTCCGGGTTCAGCTTCAGGGCCGCCTCATATTCTGCGATTGCCTTCTTGTACTTCTCCTCGCCGAAAAGCCTGTTAGCCATTTTAAAGTGTTTGTTGGCTTTCAAATTGCTTATCTTCAACTGATCGCAGCCCGAAAAACAAATCAAAATAAAACTGGTCAAGCAAAGTAAGAGCAGGACCGACCCTATTTTTTTCATAGAAGACCTCCTAAGCAAGATAACTTTATAATTTAATATTGTAAAAAAGTCAAGTTCTTATCGAATAATTTTTACAAAAACCTATTTTATGCGGTAAAACCACATTAAAAAAAGCCATAGATCGTGAATATACGGGATCGCTTTGTTGTTTAAATAAATTTTGGTGGTTTCATGTTCCTTGACCAGCTCAAAAAGGTTAAAAAGATCCTCCACCTCGGACGGAAAAAAACTGACATAGGCCTTATAAAAATCTCCCTCTCCTTCCTCGAGGAAATACTTGTTCTTCCTGGCCAGCGCCAGGGCTTTTTCAAAATTTTTGGAATAATGTTTCTGAAAACGGATGGTAATCTTGAATTCCTTGTTCGCCTGGCGCGGGTTTAGAATGTTCTGCAGCTTCTCTTCCAAGATCTGTTGCCGTGCATCCATATTTGAATTATATTACAGCCTGACCCTTAAGTAAAGACAGAGAGGTTTTTTAAAAGGACTATCGGTAGTGTAAAAATTGTTTGCGTGTTTAACTGCTAAAAACATTTTCCCAACCCAATCAGGCAGAGCGCATTTTTTATCGGGAAGGGGGACGTTTTTTTCTTTTTTTCTCCACCGAAAACCCGAACTTGCCGATATGTTTTCCCAAGCGATAATAATGCCCGTGGCAATAGCACAGAGGCTCGGCAGCAGCCAGATCGAAAAATCCGGTGCTGGGGTTGAAATAAGCTGGGTCGGCATGAACCGCCAAGATCTCAGAGATGAACATATGGTGGCTCCCCAGTTCACGGATTTCTTTGACACGGCATTCGAGGTTTACGGGGGATTCGCCGATGAGCGGTGGTTTGATAAATTTCGCCGGTTGAGGCGTGAGTTTCATTTCCCTGAACTTGTTGAATTCACGGCCGCTTTTTACACCGCACCAGTCGACGGCCTTGGCCATGGCCGCTGTGGTCAGGTTGATCGCAAATTCACCGCTCTCACGGATGATCCGGTAAGAAAAGCGCTCCGGACGAATGGAAATCGAACATGTGGCCGGGTCCGAACAAACGACACCGGTCCAGGCAACGGTGAAAACATTGCACACGCCCCCATATTCCCCGCAGCTTACCAGAACGGCAGGAACCGGATAGAGCATTGTTCCCGGTTTCCACAGCAATTTTTGCGCATTCCTGGGCATGGAAAAACCTTATCACAGCCATATGCGGGTGTAAAGGGAGCGGCTACTTGCAGGCCAGAACTCCATGAGCGATTGGCTTGGCAATAATGCGGCGAAAGCCAGCCGACTGCAGGCGCCGGACAACTCCTTTGGTAACACGACCGCCCAATGCGCTTTTGGGATCGCCGAGATAATGAAACATGCGGCCGTTTGCGGCCAATACGCGCCAAGCCTGACGGTAAAATGCCCCCCCATAGAGATCGCCGGCCAGACTGATGCTGGGCGGATCATGGATGATGATGTCGAAATACCCGTCAGCAAACTTGGCGATCTCTTCGCTGCAGTCAGCGGTGATCAGACGGATGCCGGGATGGTTGAACAACTCCTGGGACCAGGGATTTGACCGGGCCATTTCCAGAGAACCCGGATCGAGTTCAATGGATATCACGGCGGCTGCATGTTGCGCCGCGGCGATAGCCGTGTAGCCGAGGCCGGTTGCGGTATCCAGGACCCGGCCATGGATCGGAGCGGCGGCCTTGACCATTTCCAGAGCAGCCTGGCGCGGCGAAATTTCCTTGAAACGGTGCATGGTAAAACCGGAAATTAAAAGCGCCGGAGCCTCCGCGGTCGCGAACAGGCTGAAGGTGCGTCTGGTGGATTCCGAATAGCCGCGGATCTCTTCATACTGGTTGTTCAGCACCCGGAAACACTTGTTTTCCGAATTGGCGATGGCCCGCAACTGCTCCCAACCGAGCAGCGGCTGTTTATCCGAGCCGACCCCAACCTGGTCCAGCCGGGCTTCCTGCCGGCTGAGCCCGAGATCGAACGACGCCATGAACCTTTCCAGTCCATCGGCCTTGGCTTGCAGCAGCTCCTTGGCTTGGATACTGGACAATACTGAGAAAGGAAAGGGGAATCGCGCAGGTTTATCCATCGCTCACCGGTTCCCGCATATGAATCTGACCAATTTTTATTTTTTTGCAGCCTTGTCGGCCAGCATTTTTTCCCAGGTCTCACGGAAGATCTCGGGCATGTTCAAATGGTAGGGACATTTTTTGACGCATTCGCCGCAAACCGCGCAGTCCTTGTAAGTCTTAGCCAGGCTGTTGATCCGTTCCCAAACCCAGTCTTTCAAATCGTAAAGGAAGTAGTAGTTTTTCAAAACATGCAAAAATGAGATCGGTAAGCCCTGGGGACAAGGCATGCAGTATTCGCAGCGCCGGCAAAAGCTATCGCCCAACCGGTTTTTTTCATTTTGTAAATTGGCGATTTCCGCTTCGGTTAACGGCGACAGGTCAGCTAGTGCCGCAACGTTTTCAGCAACCTGGGCTTCCGAATCCATGCCCGGAATGGCCACATCGATACCCTGGTTAAAAATAAAACGGAAATTCAGTTGGATCTCCCTGATGTTGCCGCCGCCGATCGGCTTCATGGCGATGATCCCGACCTGCCGTCGTCTGGCTTGAGGGACAAGGTCGGCCAGGGCGTCGGTTTCCATGAAATTGCATGGGATCTGAATGGTCTCGAAAGGGAATTGGGCCAAGGCCATTTTCACGATCCGGGGTTTATGCCCGGAAAGGCCAATATGACGGATTTTTCCCTGCTCCCTGGCTTTGACCAAACCGGCCACCGCCCCGTCAGCCGCTAGGGCTTTGGCGAGATCGCTTTCACTGGCGATGTTATGACACTGGTACAGATCGATGTAATCGGTCTGCAATTGCTTCAAGCTGGCGTCGATGTCCTGCAAAATTTTTTCCGCCTCGCGGCTGAAGGACTTGCTGGCGATGATCACATCACCTCTATGGCGGGAAAGGATCCGTCCCATTTTACTTTCGCTGTCGGTATAAATGCGCGCCGAGTCAAAAAAATTGATCCCGGCCCCGATGGCATTTTCCAGAATCCGGTCCGACTGCGTCACGGACAACCGCTGGATGGGGATTCCCCCCATGCCCATGCGCAGGATCCTTAAACCGGTCGCCCCCAATGGCACATCTTTCGCAAGCCCCGGCGCATTCTTTTCAATCATACAGATTCAATCCCCTGTCCTCTGCCATGCGATAAAACAAATTCAGAGGAAAGCCCATGACATTAAAAAAACAACCGTCAATTCGTTCCACAAATATGGCGGCCCGGCCCTGGATGGCATAGGCACCGGCTTTATCCAAATAATCTTCATGGTCCAGATAAAAATCAATCTCGCTTTCCGTTAGTTCTTTGAAATAGACGGCGGTGCGGGAAATTTCAAAACGGGTCTCACCTTGATACATCAGGGAAATTCCGGTCAACACCTCGTGCCGCTGCCCGGAAAGCAGCCGCAACATTCTGAAGGCGTCCGTTCGATCGGCGGGTTTGCCGATCAATGAATTGTTCAGCAGCACGACCGTGTCGGCGCTGATCAGCAGGTGAGAATAATATTTCTTCCGATAAACCTCGATCCCCTTGGCGACCGCCACCCGCTCCAGAAAAACTGTGGGCGCTTCACCCGGCCGGATGATTTCATCAACATGCGGAATAATGATTTCCGGGTTCAGGCCGATCAATTTCAAAAGTTCTTGGCGCCGGGGTGAAGCCGAAGCCAGGACGATTTTCATTTTTCAAAAAATTCTTGAATCTTGCCTATGGCCGGGGCGGCGATCGTCAGGATTTCCCCGCTGCGCAAAAACAATTTCAGTTCCACCAACGATTTTATTTTATGATTGAGGTAGATTTTCAGAATCGTTTTCGGGCCGATGCCCTTGATCTGCGCCAGCTCATACAAGCTCTCCGGAAATTTTTTCAGCATTTCATCCAGGATATGCAGAGAACCGATAATGACCAGATCCTCCAGCTGTTGCGCCAGTATCTTGCCGATGCCTTCGATTTTCATCAAATCTTCTTCAGCCAAAAGCATATCCTCGATGGCAACCGGATACTCATTGATATTCTTGGCGGCCCGGGCATAGACGCCGACCTTAGCGTCATTTTCATCCTGCAATGAAAGGAAAAAAGCCGTTTTGTCAAAAATCCTGGCGATCTCGTGATTGGTCATGGGATGGTTTTTTCAGCAACAGTTTTTTCAATCGTAAATTTCATCAGTCGAATCATAACAAAGTTTCTCTAAAAAGTAAATTTGACTTTCAAGTCGATCTTGCCTAAAATCCAGTGATGCACAAGATCGCCTTTTCTGGAATTCCGGGTAGCGGCAAGACCTCGATATTGACGGAAGTTAAAAAAATACTTTCTTTAAAATCCAGGGTCGAGGACGTCCCCGACCTCAGGTTAAGCAGCCCGTTCGATTTCGATCAAAAAGCCTGCTTCATCAGCCAGTTTTTTTTCATCACCAATCAGATCAATGAAGAGAACATCCACTCATTGAACCAGCCGGACTACCTTCTCTGCGATTGTTCGCTGCTGGATCACTGGGTAAAGTGGAAAAATTTTCTGGCCGAAAAAAAAGCCAACGGCCAAATGGAGGAGAATCATAGACTGCTGGAAACTCTCTACCGTTTCTGGATTGACTCGTATGTCTTAATATTCAGGGTCCGGATCGACGCCAAAGAGCTGGAAAAAAGAATTCCCAAGAGCGGTTTGCGCGACCATGAGCATGCCCGTTCCGGGCCGATGGACAAGCTTTACGGTCAGATCATCCTGGCCGATCAGATCCACGCCTTCGATATCTGGAATCATCAATCCATAGATGAAAGCGCCCAGGAAGTGTTGAAAAGGATTGCCGATTTGAAACTTTCGTAAAATTTGATGCTGTTTTAAACCATTCGGGAGGACAAATTGCGGGTTAAGCTGGCCGGTTTCAACGTGGACAGCGCCATCCTGAAGCGGCTCAACCGCACGGGTTCCGCAACCATGACGCCAGAAACACTCAGCGCCGCCTACGCCCGGATCAGCCGTAGCCCCCTGTCTATCGACCAGCTTAGAAAAAAGGCCTGCCAGGATGTCGAGAAAGCCAGAAAATTAAACCAGAAGATTATCTTTGCCATGGGGCATCATTCGGTGGCCGAGCATGCGGTATTTAATTTTGATATCATGGGAATTTCCCGTCTGGCCCTGGAGGAAATCGAAAGGTTCCGCCTGGTCTCGTACACCGAAAAATCGCAGCGTTATGTCACCTTGGCCGGGGATTACATCCTGCCCGACGAAGTCAAGGAGCAGTCGCTAAAAAAAGTGTTTGGAGAAACCATTCAGCGGCAGAACCAATTCTATATAAAGGCTTTCTCCACGCTGTGTGAACATTGGCAGAAACAATATGCCCAGGCCGGCACGAGAGCGCCCGAGCAAAAACTTCTGGAGGGCAAAGCCAAGGAAGACGCCCGCTATATCCTTTCCCTGGCCACCCAGGGGCAGGTGGGCATGACGATCAATGCCCGCAACCTGGAACATCTTTTCCGCCGCTGCAATTGCAGCGCCAGAGAAGAAGTGCGAAAACTCGCCAAAAAAATGTATGCCCTGGTCATGCCCATCGCCCCATCGATCATTTTGTTCCCGCAACCGTCCGCGTTTGACCGTGAGGCGAATGCGGCCCTTTCAACGCATTGGGATATCATCCCCGTCACCGCTCCTCTGAATGCTTCCAGGGAACCCGAGATCGTTTCCTGCAGCAAAAACAGCGACGACCTTGTCCTGGCATCCTTCTTGAGCCGCGCCAAAAACATTTCATTCCCCCTGGCACTGGCCGCCATAGAAAAAATGAGCTTCGCGAAAAAAAAGGCTGCTTTTACGGATTTTTTCAGCAAGATCCAATTTTTTGACGCACCGCCGCGGGAGTTTGAATTGGCCGACATTACCTTTCAGGCGCTGATCAGCGCCGCTAATTTCGCCCAGCTTAAACGCCACCGCCTGGCGACACTCATCGCCGGCGACTATCTTCCGGAATTTGGCAATGTCGTGCCGGAAAGCGTGGCCGCCGCCGGATTGGACGGAGAATTCAACCAAATCATTGAGCAGACCAACAGCGCTTATTTAAAAATAAAGGCAACGTTCGGCCCGGCTGCCGACTACATCCTGACCAACTCCCATTGCCGCCCCATACTGATGAAAATGAATTTGCGGGAAGTGTATCATTTTGTGCGCCTGCGCGATGACGAGCACGCCCAATGGGACATCCGCCGTTTGGCCCACCAGTTGGCCGAAAAAGTTAAAACCCTAATGCCGCTCAGCGCCATGATGCTTTGCGGAAAAAGCGACTTTGATCAGAAATACAAAAAAAATTATCCCGCTTCGACTGGCGCTGAAAGCCAGGATCTGCAATTCTGATCTTCGGACCGGCCGATCAGGAAAGATAAAAATCGATGGCAAAAAGCAGGGCGACCAAGGCCAGCAGAGGGTGAATTTCCTTCCATTTCCCGGTCAGCAGCTTCAGCAACACAAAGGAAATGAGGCCGTAGCCGATTCCCTTGGCAATACTGAAAGTGAAAGGAATCATGGTGATGGTCAAAAACACGGGCAGCGAAGTGGTGCTCTCCTCCCAACGAATGGAGCGCACACCCGATATCAGCAGGAAGCCCACGAGGATCAGCGCCGGCGCCGTAGCGTAAGCCGGGACGATGGCCACGATGGGGGTGAAGAAGATCGCCAGCAGGAAAAGGCAACCGGTGACCACTGAAGTCAAACCGGTTCGCCCGCCTTCGGCCACGCCGGCGGCGCTTTCCACATAGGTAGTCACCGAGCTGCACCCCAGCAAGCCGCCGCAAACGGCCCCCAGCGAATCGACCAACAGGATGTTCTTCAAACGGGGGACTTGTCCATCGTGGTCCATAAAGTTCCCTTGTTCGCCCACCGCCACAACCGTGCCCATGGTATCAAAAAAATCGGTGATCAAAAAGGCGAAAATTGTGCCCAGCAGCCCCAGGCGCAAGGCACTCCCGATGTCCAGGGCGAACACGGTCTTAAAATATTCGGGTTTGATGCCGGCGACCCAGGCTGCGGGTGGCGACACCAAGCCGGCCAACACGGCGACAACCGTGCAAAAGATAATGCCCAGCAAAAAAGCCCCCCTGATTTTTTTGGCCATCAGCCAGGCGCTGAATAAAAGTCCGCTTATGGCGATCAAACTTTCGGGGCCGAGCTTGCCAAAAGTCAGCAAGGTCGCCGGACTGGAGAGGATCAACTTGGCGTTTTCCAGGCCAACCAGTGTAATCAAGAGCCCAATGCCCACGCCGATGCCCCGCTTAAGATCCAAGGGAATGGCGTTCATCACTTGTTTGCGGACGTTGGTCAAAACCAAGAGAGTGATCACCGCCCCTTCGATGAAGATGATGCCCATGGCCGTCGGCCATGGAACCTTCATGCCCAGGATCACCCCGTACGCCAGAAAAGCGTTTAAGCCCATGCCCGAAGCCAAGGCCAGGGGATAGTTGCTGACCAGCCCCATGAGAATGCTCAAAATACCGGCCCCGAGGCATGTCGCCAATACCAGAGCCGGAAATAGATCATTCCCCATGGCCGCAGCCAATATTTTCGGATTGACGAAAATGATGTAGGCCATGGCCATGAAGGTGACCATACCGGCGACAATTTCGCGGCCGACCGTTGTCTGGTTTTCCTTTAAATTAAAGACAGCCATTTTTTCTGTGCTCCATAATGAAATGAGAACAATCAATAAACATCTGAGGGTTCCTCCTAAAAACGGTAGGTGGCCGCGGCCACGGTAATCCCGGAGCCAAAAGCCAGCAGCAACGCCTTCTGGCCGGGAAGGGGTTGGCGGGCGGTCAGGACCGTATTCAAGGCCAGGAACAAAGAAGTGGAAAGCGTGTCCGGCAGCCAGCTGGAAAGATTGACTACCTTGTCTCCGTGAAAGCCTATGGTTGCCGGCAGTCGGGACAGAAGACCGGCCGATATCTGCGCGGGAACTACAAAATCTATATCTTCCCGGCGCAGATGATCCCGGTCCAATACATCGTCGACCACCGCCCCAGCCATTGCGATATAAATATCTTCCAATTCGCTCCGCCGCCGGCAAACGATCCGTCCCCTTTTTTCCGCCAGGCTGACCAGCGACGTATAGGCATCGGCGTATTCATCCCGCGTATGGAAGGCGAACCCGCCGAACCCCCTTTCTCGCCATGGCGATAGATCCAGCAGCATGGCGACTCCGCTGGCCGGGTAAGTAAAACCCGGATCGGGCCGACGGTCGGGGTTGGTCTCGCTGGCCACCACCAGTCCGGCTTCGACCTCTCCGTCCTGCAGCAGCGCGGTAACCGCTTGGACGGCATCGAGCATGCCGCAGCCTCCGTTCTGCAAGTCAAAGGCCAGCGTGCGCCGGTTCTGGAATTCAATGTTGATGCCGAGCCGGTGCTGAATGAAGACGGCCATGGCCGGCTCGCAGATATGGTGGTCACGATGGATGCCGCTGTTGATCAGCAGGCCGATATCGGCCTTGCGGTGCCGTGATGCTTTCAGGCACCGTTGCCCCGCTTCGACCGCGTGCCGGACCGAGCCCCAGCGGAGGAGATGCCGGAGCGGCAGGCTGACTCCCAGGCTTTCGATGCGGCAACGGCGCATGTCAACTCACCCTGGCAAAACGCGCCCGGTAACGCTGCGGCAAATCGTCGAAACTATAGGTAGCGTGGGCGATCACGATTCCGGAGGCGCCGCTCACCAGCATGGCGTTATGTCCGTTCTGGATGCGGCCCTGCAGGATGGCGTCATGGATGGCCAGGAAATGGCTGGTGGTAGACGTGTTGCCGTAGTGGTCGGCGCTGCACCTGGTAATGTCCGGGAGCGCGGCGCCCAGGTATTGGCTGACGGCCTGGACGCCGTTCTCGATGGCCCTGACCGAAACCTGGTGCGGGATAATGTGCTGCAGATCGTCCAGGCTCCAGCCACTGGCGTCCAGGGCACGCTTGAAGTAAGCGGGGAAGTGCTCGTTGCCCTTGCGCTGCAGGCCGCGGGCCTTGGTTACCAGGATGCCGCCGGGTCCATGCCGCGACGGGCGTGAATAACAATAGTGGTCATGCTTGGCCCCCGTGACCAGGTCGATGTACTGGAAACCAAAATGAGGGTCGGGCGAGCGGTCAAGGACAAGCGCCGCGCCGCCGTCGCCCAGGGTCAGGGCCGCCAGCTGGCCGTCAAAGCTGTGGCGCAGTTCGCGGGCGGCGGTCTCGGCAATGGGCATGTTCTGTTCGCCGCTGACCACCATGCCGCGCTCGGCCATTCCGCAGCGGATCATTCCCTGCAATATGTATATTCCGGTAAACATGCCGGCACAGGCATTGACCACGTCAAACACCCGGGCATGGCCGGCCCCGATGGCGGCACGGATGCGCACGGCGCTGGCCGGTTCCAGGTGGAATTCGTTCTTCCGGTTGTATTTGGAAATGCTCGTACAGATGATGACATCCAAATCTTCGGCACGGTAGCACGACATGTCCAGCGCCTGCCTGGCCGCCTGGATGCCCAGATCGACCGCGTACTCGTTCACCGCCACCCGTCGCTCATGGATTCCGGTTATCCGCTCCAGGTCCCAGCGCGGCCGGCGGCGGCAGGAAGCGAGCAATTCTTCCATGGTGAGGACCTTTTCAGGAATATGGACGCCAAAGCTTTCGATACGGATGCGGTCTTCAGGGCAAGCCGCGGCAGGGGGAAAGTGGCTGGCGTTATTCATGGTTCCACCGCTGCCGCGAACAGAGATTCCATTCCACGGCGAAAGGTCACCGCTGGCCGGTAGCCGAGTTCGCGCTGGGCCTTGCCTATATCGTAACGGCTGTCGCAGGCAACCATACGGACACCATAACGGCTGAGGGCGGGTGGCGGATCACCGGCGCGCAACCTGGCATACCACTCCGCAAGCGCCGCCAGGAAGTAAACGAGCGGGAAGGGCAGGGTAAATCGCGGCGGCGGCACCCCAAGGGTCGCGGCCAGCGCGCAAAATGCATCGTGGGCCGTGACCTCTTCCCCGTCGGTCAGGTGAAAGACCTGCCCGGCGGCGAACGGGGTTAGGCCTGCAAGAATCAGGCCCTGGCTGAGATTTTCCACGTGGGACAATCCGAGATGGTTGTCGCCGCGGCCGATGAAAATCAATCGCCGGCAGCGCAGCAGCGCGACCAGCCGGGGCATTATAGTAGTATCACCCGGACCCCAGATCATGCCGGGGCGGATCACGACAGTCTCCAGGCCGCCGCTGCCATGAGCCTCGCGTACGAGCTTCTCGCCGGCCAATTTGCTGGCAGAATAGGGATCGCGAAGCGAATCAGCAAGGGGTGTTTGCTCATCGATCCGCGCCCCGGAACGCGGCAGCCCGAGAACGGTCAAAGAACTCAGGTGGATCAGCCGTTTCACCCCCGCCTCGCGACAGGCCGCGATCACGTTGGCTGTGCCATCGACATTCGCGTGCCAGAATGCACGGCGGGAGCCCTGGTCGGAAACTCTGCCGGCGGTGTGAAATACCACGTGCTGTTTCGCCATGGCCCGACGCAGCGATTGCCGGTCGAGCACATCGCCTTCGCTGATGTCGATCCCGGAACGGACTAGGCCGGAGGTCTCGCTGGTCGGCCGGGCCAGGGCGCGAACCTGAAATCCTTTTTCGCGCAGCCGGGAAAGCAGAACACCGCCCAAAAAACCGGTTGCCCCGGATACCATGGCGCTGATCCCGGTGACCAGGGCGTTGGGCGCTCCGGCATGCACGCTCATACCGATACCAAGCCCAGCTCCTCGCGCAAAGCGCGGCGCAGCGGCTTGCCCACTGCGGAATGAACCAGGCCAGCGCGGATTTCAATTGCGGCCGGCACTTTGTATTTGGCCATGTTCTGGCGGCAGAAAGCCAGGATCTCCTCCTCGTCTATTTCGACCCCGTCGCGGGGAACGATAAAAGCCTTTACCAGTTCGCCGCGAACGTCGTCGGGGATGCCGATCACCAGCGCTTCCATCACCTTGGGGTTCTCATGCAGCACGGCCTCCACTTCGGCGGGGTAGATGTTCATGCCGCTGCGGATGATCATGTCCTTCAAGCGGTCCACGACGCGGAAGTAGCCGTCGTGATGCATCTGGCCGATGTCCCCCGTATGCAGCCAGCCGTCGCGAAGCTGGGCGGCTGTTTCATCCGGCCGGTTCCAGTAGCCTTTCATGATCTGCGGGCCCTTGATGATGATCTCGCCGGGTTGGGTCCACTCCCCGGCAAAAGGCATGTCCCGTTTTCCCGTTTCAAAATCCACGATACGGGCCACGGTGCCGGGATAGGGCAGGCCGATCGTTCCGTGACGATCATCGCCGAAAGGCGGGTTACCATGTGTCACCGGCGCGGCTTCGGTAAGCCCGTAGCCTTCGACGGGGCGCACGCCGGTGCGTTCGATGAAAGTTCTCTGCACCGCGGGAGCCAAAGCGCTGCCGGCACAAGGGCAGACGCGCACCGAGCGCAGGTTGTGTTTACTGACATTCGGGAAATGGTTGATCGCCACCAGCATGGTCGGGACGACGGGGAAAATGGTCGGCTGGTGCCGCTCAATGGTCTGGATCAGTCCCTTGGTGTCGGTCGGGAGGGGAACCAGCACGATGGTGGTGCCGGTGAGGATGCCCAGGTTCAAGCAGCAGGTCAGACCGAAGCCATGGAACAACGGCACGGCCGCCAAAGTGATTTCATCACCGTCACCGATGTTTGCCCAGACACGGTTTTGCTCGGCATTGATCAGCAGGTTGCGATGGCTAAGTTCGACTCCCTTGGAAATGCCGGTGGTGCCGCCGGTATAAAGCAGAACCGCGGTATCCTCGGGCTCAACCGCCACCGGGCGTGGGGTCCCCAGCCGCAGCAGCTCCGGGAACCAGAAATCCTCCGGGTTTATTTTAAAATGGGGCAGCTTGCGTTCCTTGGTCAGCGTGTAGAGCGACCAGAGCAGCGGCGGGAAATATTCCTTGATGCGGGTGACCACGACGTGCCGGAGCGCCGTCTTCGCCCTGACCTGATGAACGACCGGGAAGAAACGGTCGAGGACGACCGCCACTTCGGCTCCGCAATCCTTCATCTGGTACTCGGCCTCGCGCGCCGAATAGAGCGGATTGAAGGGGACGGCTATGGCGCCGATTTGGGCGGCGGCCAGGAAGGTGATCACAAATTGCGGACAGTTCGGCAGGTAAATAGCCACGCGGTCGCCCTTTTGCACGCCGAGACCCTGCAGCGAAGCGGCAAAATGGGTGACTGTCTGGCGGAGCTTGGCATACGAGATCGAGTAACTGAACAGTTTCCCAGCCGCGGCAACCGCCAGCACTAGCGCCGTTCGCTCGGGATAACGGGCCGCCGCCGCGGGCAATAGTTCGGGAAGGGTCAACGCGGGCGGCTCCACGCTATGGGGTACGTCTTGTCCGTAATGTTTCAGCCAGGGCTTGTCAGTTCGCATGTCTGTGACTCCTTGATCCGGAAGCTATCCGGTGATCTCCACTTCGTTCCGGGAGGAACGGGAGCATCCCGCTCATCCCCGGCTTCATTCTACCAGAAATCAAAGTCGGATGAAAATCCGATTTCTAGCCGCAGCAGTTGAAGCCATGCAAATGCCGTCCGCGGGCCGTCGGCCAGGATATCGATTTTTGCCCTGTGAACGGCGATTCTGATTGACTGAGCCCGGTATTTATGCTATTTTTAAAAATCATGACAGACATATTCCGCGTTGTGATCCAATTCGCCACCGTGCTCTTTGCCATTTCGATCCACGAATCGGCTCACGCCTGGGCCGCGGACAAATTCGGCGATCCGACCGCCCGCTTGCAGGGCCGCATCAGCCTGAATCCCATCGCCCATATTGACCTGATCGGCACGATCATCTTCCCGTTGATACTGGCTGTGGTGGGCGCCCCGGTTTTCGGTTGGGCCAAGCCGGTCATGGTTAACCCTTACAACCTACGCAACCGCCGCCGCGACGGCATGTACATCTCGGCCGCCGGTCCGGCAGCCAACATCGCGACCGCTTTGGTCGTTATCCTGCTGCTGGGGATTTTTAAAAGTCCCATCCTGCTTTCTACCAATGGCAGCGTCGCCTTGCTGTTAAAAATAGCCACCAACCTGCTGATGATCAATATTTTCCTTGCCGTTTTCAACCTGATTCCCATCCCCCCTTTGGACGGCAGCGGCATCTTGGAAGGATTGCTCAAAGGCCAAGCCCTGGCCATGTTCGAAAAGATCAAACCCTACGGTTTCTTGATCCTTTTGGTCATCATTTACACCCACGCCCTCGATTTCATCGCCAACTTCATATTCACCATCCTCTTTAAGGTCTTTCCATTCTTGATCTTTATCATGCTGAAGGCCGGGGTGATCTCGTGAACCCGCAAGTGGTGATGAGCGGCATCCGCCCGACCGGCAGCGGAGCGGCCCACCTCGGCCATTGGGAAGGAGCCTTGAAAAGCTGGGTCAAGCTGCAGGAAACCGCCCACTGCTATTATTCCATCGTTGACTGGCACGCCTTGACCACCGAATACCAGGACGTAAGCAATGTTGAAGCCAACGTGCGCCAGGCGCTCCTCGACCTGCTGGCCGTCGGCATCGACCCGGAAAAAAGCGTGGTCTATTTGCAATCGGCGATCAAGGAAATCTCCGAGCTTTTTTTGCTGCTGGGGATGATGACCCCGCTGGGCTGGCTGGAGCGCGTCCCGACCTTCAAGGAGCAGCAGGCCCAGCTGAGCGACCGCGACATCAACACCTTCGGTTTCCTCGGCTACCCGCTGCTGCAGACCGTGGACATCGTCATCATGAAGGCCGACACTGTGCCGGTGGGCGAGGATCAGGTTTTCCACCTCGAGCTGGCGCGCGAGATTGTGCGCCGTTTCAATGGCCTTTACGGCGATTGTTTTCCCGAGCCCCAGCCCTTTCTGACCCCCATTCCCAAACTGCCCGGGGTCGATGGCCGCAAGATGAGCAAGAGTTACGGCAACGCCATTTATCTTAGCGATGCGGCCACCGTGATCGACGAAAAGATCAGGCCCATGGTTACCGACACGCGTCGAAAAAAACGCAGCGATCCGGGCGTTCCCGAAGACTGCCCGGTTTTCGCCTTGCACAAGGCCTATTCCAAGGCCGATGAGATCGCCGCCATGGCCGAGGGCTGCCGCACGGCGGGAATAGGCTGCCTGGACTGCAAAAAGATTTTGATAGCCAATATCAACGGTTTCCTGGAACCTTTCCGCCAGCGGCGCGGCAAGTACGAGCACATATCGGTCCGCGATATTCTCGAACCCGGCAACCTGCGTGCCACCCAGCGCGCCAAGCAAACGGTCGCCCAGGTGCGGGAACTGATGAAAATATGATTGAAACACCCGTCTACCAGGTGCAAACCGATTTTTTCGAAGGCCCGCTGGACCTGCTGCTGCACTTGATCCGCAAAAACAAATTGAACATTAACGATATCCGCTTGGCGGTGATCACCAGCGAATATCTTTCTTATCTGGAAAACAAGCAGGGGATCAATCCTTCGCGGGAAAGCGACTTTTTGACCACCGCCGCGACTTTGATCTATATCAAGTCGCGCTCCGTGCTGCCGAAGCCGGAAAGCCTGGCCGAAGAATCTCCGGAAAAGCAGCTGCTCTATACCTTGATCGAGTATGAAAAGATCCAAAAAATTTCCAAAATGCTGCAGGATATGGAATACACCGAGCGCCTGCTTTGGCGTCGGCTCGAGCTGAACGAGAATTTCGCCAACCGCGAGTATACCTTGAAGGAGGTCTCCGCCTTTCAACTGGCCGAAATCTTTTTTGCCATCGTCAGGAAAAAGGAAAACGAGCAATTTCTATACGTCTCTTCGAAAAGTTATTCCATCGCCGCCAAGCAAGCGGAGATCGCCGGCCTGATAAAAGAAAACGGATTTATCGATTTCAGCGCCTATATGAAAAAACTGGACTCCATCGAAGAAATCCTGGTCAGTTTTTTCACCTTGCTGGAAATGATCAAGCGCCATCTGCTGATCGCCCTGCAAGAATCTCTGTTCGGCACCATATCGCTGTATGCCAACGAAGCCGGCGAATTGAGCAACTAAAAAAATGACCAGCGAACAAGCCGCACTGATCGAAGCGATCTTGTTTGTTTCCAAGGACCCGCTCGAACCGGGAAGGATCATGGAATTCTTGCAGATCTCCGACGAGACGGAATTCGAAAAAATCTTGCAAACCCTGGAAAAAGAGCATTTCCTGGACCGCCCCGAAAGGGGTTTGCAGCTGAAAAGAAGTGGAGGCGGCTTTCAGCTGGTCACCAAACCCGAGCTGCACGACTCCCTGAAGGATTTCTTCACCGTCAAGCAGGCCACAAAACTGACCCTGGCATCCCTGGAAACATTGTCCATCGTCGCCTACCGCCAGCCTGCCACCCTGGCTGAAATCTCCGATATGCGCGGAGTAAATGCAACCGGCCCGGTCAAAAACCTGCTGCAGAAAAAACTGATCCGCATCAGTGGCCGAAAAAAAGTCCCCGGCTTGCCCGCCCTCTACGCCACCACCCAGGAATTTTTGGTTTATTTCGGACTGAACGATTTGTCACAGCTGCCGTCTCTGGAAGAATTGACCGAACTTTTCGAAGAAAAGGAACAACCTTCTTTGTTTAAATAGGAGGCGCACATGGAATTTTCTGTCAATGCCAATGTCCTGCAGATATCTCCCTACATCCCGGGGAAGCCGGTTGAAGAAATCCAAAGGGAATTCAAGCTGAAAAAAGTAATCAAGCTGGCCTCCAATGAAAACATGCTGCCCATTCCGGAAAATGTCAGGAAAGCCATCAAGGACGAGCTTTCCCAGGTGCACGCTTATCCCGATTCCGATAACTTCTACCTGCGCCGGCGTCTGGCCGAACTCAACGGCCTGCAGCCGGAACAGGTCATCATCGGCGCCGGTTCGGTGGAGCTGATTCACATGCTCGTCCGGACTTTCTTAAAAGCCGGCGAAAGAGTTTTGACTTCGGAAAAAACTTTTTCCCTCTACAAAATCGCCACCACCGAGTTCGCCGGGCAGGCGGCTTTCCTGGAAGCGCCCATGGATGAGAACCTGCGCTTCGACCTGGAAGCCATGACCCGGCTCATTGATGAGAAAACCAAGATCATCTTCATCACCAACCCCAATAATCCAACCGGCACATTTGTCCCTGCCGCCGCCATCCGCCAGTTCATCCAAAAAATCCCCATAGACAGGATCATTGTTTTGGACAACGCCTACCAGGAATACTTCGATGATCCGGCCGACTATCTCACCGGCTTGGACGAGATCCGCTCCGGGAAAAATGTGGTCGTCCTGAGAACCTTTTCCAAGGTCTACGGCCTGGCCGGCCTGCGTGTCGGTTATGCCATGGCCAGACCGGAAATTATATCGATCCTCGGCCGCGTTAAGGCGCCGTTCAACGTGACCCGCATCGGTCAGCGGGCAGCCTTGGCGTCCCTGGAAAACGATGACTACAAAAACCGCTCCGCCCGTATGAACCGGGCCAACAAAGCCAAATTGCTCGGCCAGCTGCAAAGCCTTGGTTTGCGTGTGCTTCCCTCGCAAACCAATTTTCTCCTTTTTTTCCCGGGCTGTGACGTGAATGAACTGAACCTCCGCCTCCTCAAGGAAGGGGTGATCATCCGGCCCACCGCCGGGTTCGGCATTCCGGAGGCCATGCGCGTCACCGTGGGCTTGGAAGAAGAGAACAACTTTTTCATTAAAAAGCTGAAAAAAGTAATGCCCGGGAAATAGCCCCGCTCAAGGAGGAGGCATGGATTTCGATCTGCTGTTCATCGGCGCCGGTCCGGCCGGCTACGAAGGGGCGATCGCCGCGGCCAAAAAAGGCTTGAAAACCGCCGTGGTGGAAATGGACCTGCCCGGGGGCACCTGTTTGCAGCGCGGCTGCATCCCGACCAAGGCTATTCTCCATTCGGTCAAAGCGGTCAAGCAAATCAGCGATTTCGCCAAAATCGGCATTCATGTTGAGAAATTTCAAATCTCCCTTGACGAAATCAAGCGCCGCAAAGTGCGCATCGTTTCCAAGCAGACCCGCGGCATCGAACTCCTTTTCAAACAGAACAATGTCCAGTTGATCAAGGGCAAAGCCCAGATCGTCGGCGCCAATAAAATACTCATCGACGGCCAAAAAGAAATCTCCGCCGGCCATATCGTGGTCGCTTCCGGTTCCAAGGCGGCCGAATTGCCGTTTTTAAAATGGGACGGGCAAAAAATAATCAATTCCGACAACCTGCTGGAACTGGAGTCTGTTCCCGAAACCATGCTGGTGATCGGCGCCGGCGCCATTGGCTTGGAATGGGCGCTGATCTACAGTTATCTGGGCTGCAAGGTCACGGTAGTTGAAATCATGGATTCCATCGTCCCGGGCACCGACAAAGAGATCGCCGATATTTTAAGGATCGAGCTGATCAAACAAAATATCACCATCCATACGGCCACCGCCATCTCCAATCCCCGTCTGGGCGAAAAAATTGGATTGACTTTTAAAAAAGGCGAAAAAACATGGGATGAGGAATTCGCCAAGGTTTTGCTGGCCGTCGGACGCACGCCCAACAGCGCGGAGATATACGCCGACCACATTCCCAACCAATGCGACGGCAAGGGCTTCATCCAGGTGTCCACGAACCTACAGACCGTGCTGCCGACGATCTTCGCATGCGGCGATGTCATCGGTCCGCCTTTGCTGGCCCACAAAGCTTCGCACCAAGCCATGGCCATCGTCGATTTTATCGTCAGCGCCAAAGCGGTGCCCCATCACCCCTTGCCGGCGGTGATATTCACTTTCCCCGAGATGGCCACGGTCGGCATCACCCAGGAGCAGGCTGAAAAAAACAACCTGCAAGTTAAGATCGGCCGCTTCCCCTACGCCGCCGGCTCGCGGGCCAACGCCATTGACGAAAAAAGCGGTTTGGTTAAAGTAATCGCCGACCAGGAAAATACCATTCTGGGCGCACATATCATCGGGGCCGAGGCCGGAGAACTTTTGCCCTTGATGACCTATGCCGTGACCCGCAAGCTCAAATGCGACGAATTCAAGAATCTGGTGTTCGCCCACCCCACTCTGGGCGAAAACCTTTGGGAAGCCATGGGGGAGATATCAGGGTTTTCCATTCATATCTAAGGTTGCTTTTTGGTTTTCAATAATCTATAATAAAAACAATGAAAAAAGCACTGGGGCTTTTGCTATTCCTGATTCCATTCTGGCTGCAGGCCGAGATATACACCCTGCGCGTCGATGGTCCCATAGATTCTTTACTTGAAGAATATGTGGTGGATTCTTTCAAGAAAATCCAAAAAGCCGGCAATGCCCATCTGATCATCATCGAAATGGACACTCCCGGCGGTTTGGATACATCCATGCGGACCATCATCAAAACCATGCTGAACGCGGAAATTCCCTGCGCCGTATACGTTTCCCCGCAGGGCGCCCGCGCCGCATCGGCCGGGTTTTTCATCTTGCTGGCCGCGGATATTGCCGCCATGGCCCCGGGCACCAACACCGGCGCCGCCCACCCCGTATCGGCCACCGGCGGTGAAATTGAAAAAGTTATGAAGGAAAAAATCACCAACGATGCCGCCGCCTATATCAAGACCCTGGCCAAGAACCGCCAGCGCAACCCGGAAATGGCTGAAAAAGCCGTCCGCGAAAGCCAGTCCTATACCGCCGAAGAATGCCTGAAAAACGGATTGATCGATTCGATCGTTTCCAACCGCACCGACCTGATCAATCAATGCGATGGAAAAACGATCACCCTGCACAATGACCGCACCCTGACCCTGAATATCCGGAATGAGAAAATTGTCACGTTGCCCATGAGCGATCGGCAAAAATTCCTGCGCACGATCACCAATCCCAGCCTGGCCTATTTCCTGCTGATCTTCGGGTTGATCGGCCTGTACATCGAGTTCACCCACCCCGGCGTGGCCATTCCCGGCATATTGGGCGGCATATCGTTGCTGTTGGCTTTTTTGGCTTTTCAAATTTTGCCCATCAACTACGTCGGCTTGTTTCTCATCCTCCTTTCGATCGGTTTTTTCATCGCCGAGATCAAGGTCCAGGGGTTCGGTGTGCTGGGCGTGGGCGGGATCGTATCTTTTATTTTGGGGTCCATGATGCTTATCAATTCACCTATTCCGGAAATGAGGCCGGCCATGTCCTTGATCATCAGTTTTGCTCTGTGTTTTGGTTTTGTTTTTCTTTTCCTGACCTTCAAGGTCTTCCAGGCCATGAAGAGAAAACTGGAAACCGGCCGGGAGGGGCTTATCGGCGAAAGCGGGGTGGCCAAAACCGATATCGACAACCGCTCGGGCAAGGTGTTCGTGCATGGCGAATGGTGGAATGCGGTGGCCGAGGGACTGATTCCGGCCGGCAACAGGATCCAGGTGGAAGGCATTGAGAATCTTTTGCTAAAGGTAAAAAAAATAGGAGGTTAATATGGAATCAAATGCTTTTTTCAATCCGATAGTCGTCGTGGCTGTTATCGCTATTTTTTTCATCCTCAGCTGGATCAAGGTGCTGAAAGAGTATGAACGCGGCGTCATCTTCCGCCTGGGGCGCGTGCTGGACAAGCCCAAGGGGCCCGGATTGATCCTGGTCTTGTCACCCATTGACAAGCTGGTCCGTATCAGCCTACGCACCATCGTTTTCGACGTCCCGCCCCAGGATATCATCACCCGGGACAACGTCTCGGTCAAAGTGAACGCCGTGGTCTATTTCCGGGTGGTCGAACCCAAGCGGGCGGTCATCGAGGTTCAGGACTACATGTACGCCACTTCGCAGCTATCACAAACTACGTTGCGTTCGGTTCTGGGTCAGGCCGACCTTGATGAACTGCTCTCGGCACGCGACAAACTCAACTCACGCTTGCAATCGATCATCGATGAACACACCGACCCCTGGGGCATCAAGGTGTCCATGGTGGAAATCAAACATGTCGATCTGCCCCAGGAAATGCAAAGAGCCATGGCTAAGCAGGCTGAAGCCGAAAGAGAACGGCGCGCCAAAATCATTCACGCCGAAGGTGAGAACCAGGCATCGGCCAAACTTCTCGAAGCGGCCAATACCCTTTCCCAGAATCCTACCTCTATTCAGCTGCGTTATCTGCAATCACTGGTCGAAATCGGCTCAGAAAATTCCACCACCATCGTTTTCCCCATGCCTATAGATTTGCTGAAAGGATTATTTGAAAAAAAGTAAATGGAAAAAACCTATTTTGACATCCGGGTCACTTTTGTTCACGTGGTCATTTTTTTGATCGCCGTGATCGCCATCGGCATCTTTCTTTTTTACATGGGCTACCAGGCCGGGCACCGGCTGGGCGATCAACCGGCCGCCAGCGGCGCCGAAGCCGGCCAAAGCGAGCCGGCCGCCATGGACCAGGGAAAAATCAGCACAGTCGATGAAAAACCGATCCAATCCGTCAATGACAAGGCGAACGGCAAGCAGTCGATCCCAGACGAGATGAAGCTGCATGAAAAACAATTGCCGGAGGAAGCCCCCTTGGCTGCTGGCAAAAACGTGTTCGCCGACCAGAACTATGCCATCCAAGTGGGCGCGTTTTCCGATTTTGCCAATGCTCAGAAATACAGCGAAAAATTCGCCAGATTAGGCTATCAGACCGAAATCATCGTCGAAACGATCAACAGGAAAAAATTGCACACCGTCCGGGTCGGCAGCTTTGTAACCCTGGCCGAGGCGCAAAAAGAGAAAGACAGGCTGGAAGGCCTGGAGAAAAAGCAATTCAAAATAAAAAAAGGCCACTGACCCTCAAACCTTTCTTGTTGTGGCTGGCCGCGAGCCTGGCCTACGGTTTGGCGTTTCCCAAAGCCCAGGTCGCTTTTCTGGCATTCGGATTTCTGGTCCCCCTGCTCCTGCTCGCTGAAAAGCAAACGAAGGGCAGGGTATTTCTGACTTTCTTTTCATTCGCCTTTCTCTCCAACCTGATCATCCTATACTGGATACCGAGGGTCATGATCAAGTATGGCGGCACAACGTTGACCTTGGGCATCACCGGCCTGATGTGCCTGGTCGCTTTTTTATCCTTTTTCTCCGGACTGGCCGGCATTTTGATCCAGCATAAAATCGCTCACGGTTCCCCCTGGGGACTGGCCGCCTGGATCCCGGCCATCTGGATCGGCAAAGATCTGCTGATCGAAAAAACTATCAGCGGTTTCCCCTGGTGCCTGGCCGGATATTCCCAATATAAAAATATTTATTTTATCCAGGCCGCGGAAATAGGCGGCATTCATCTCGTTTCATTTTTGCTCATCGCCGTCAATGTCCTGCTGTACAATTTCTTGAAAACAAAAAATAAAAAATTTTTGCTCGCTTTGCTGCTTGTTTTTCTAATCATTTATGGCGGCGGTTATGGACTGCTGCAAAAGCACGACCGATCGTCCCGGGCGGTCCCCTGGCACCGGGCCGGAATTATCCAGCCCAACAGCAACCATGACCTCGTATTTGATTTCATCACCATCCCGAGGACCCTGGAAAAGCTTTTCGATGCTTCAGCGGTTTTGAAAGGACAGGGAGCGGAGTTGGTCATCTGGCCCGAACTCACCGTGCCGATCTATCCCCTGCAAAATCCCAAATACCAAAAGCAATTTGCTGCATTCAGCGAACACGTTGTTCCGCTGCTGGCCGGATTCACCGATTTTCAGAATTTTGAAAACGCCTTTAACTCGGTCATGCTCTTTGACGGCGACAAAATTGAAAAATACGACAAGTTCCATTTGACTCCCTTTGGCGAATATGTTTTGTTCCGGCGCTGGTTGTTCTTTGTAAAAAAGATCACCGACCAGATAGGAGATTTTACTCCGGGAAAAACCTTGCATAACCTCAACTTCGCCGGCCACCAACTGTCCACCCCGATTTGCTACGAGATCATCTATCCCGAGCTGACCCGCACCCTGATCGCCCGCGGCGGCGAAGTGATCATTACCATCTCCAACGACTCCTGGTTCGGGAAATCGTCGGCCCCCTACCAGCATCTGGCCATGGCCGTATTCCGCAGCGTCGAGAACCGCCGCTACCTTCTGCGCTCGACCTCCAACGGCATTTCGGCCCTAGTAGACCCGGCCGGCCGCATCATCTATCAATCCCCCTTGCACCAACCCGACCAGTTCATGGCTTCATTTCGTTACCTGAAACACAAGACCTTTTTCACCCGCTATGGATATCTTTTCCCCTATTTTTGCTTTTTCCTGGCTTTGGCGGATGGGTTATGGGCGATTTTAAGGAAACTCAAAAAAACGTTTTACCAACCCAGAAAGTTATAAAAAAAATCCCCGCATGAACCGATCATGCGAAAATGGACTGGAGAGCCTGATCATTTTCAAATCGGAGGACGCGGCCTCAGAAAAGCCAACATCTTCAGGCGCCGGATCCTAACGGATATAGACTAAGTCCCTATCGGCGTTCTGCCACTTTCTCCACCTGTTCAAACACCCGCATGAAATTGCCGCCCAGAATCTTCTTGATGTCGGACTCGGCATATCCGCGTTTCAGGAGATGGTATGTGATGATCGGAAATTTAGAAACGTCCTCTAACCCTTTGGGATAACTCCCCGCACCGTCGAAATCAGATCCCAAGCCCACGTAGTCGGCCCCCACGAGTTTCACCACATGATCAATGTGGTCAATAAGCACCGTGATGTCCGGGGCCTCAGGAGCATTGGCTTTCCAGAGCACGAAAACGGCGTCCCAATAGGCAGTGGAATTATCCTTGAACTTCTCCTTCAGCTTGTCGAACTCGGGCTTCAGGTGCGTCTCCACTTCATCCGCATTTTTCCTGAACCCAGGATCAAGAAATCCGGAAAAAAAATTGATCTGGAGGACCCCGCCCTTGGCCGCCAAGGCTTTGATCATGTCGTCCGACATGTTCCGCGGGACGTCGTTGAGGGCGCGCACGCATGAGTGTGACGCCATGACCGGCGCCTTGGAGATGGCTAGCACGTCATAGAAGGTCTTGTCAGAAAGGTGGGAGATGTCGACAATCATGCCTAGCCGGTTCATCTCCCGCACAACCCCTTTTCCGAAATCGCTCAATCCGTTCCAGCGGGGCTCCCTGGCCATTGAAGAATCGCATAGCGCGTTGTTATCGCTATGGGTGAGGGTGATATAGCGAACGCCCAAGCGCTGGTAATCCCGCAGAAGCCGCATACTCCCCTCCACAGGGCTGCCGTTTTCCATCCCAATGAGGATAGCCCGTTTTCCCAAGGCGCGGATGCGCCGGATGTCGCCTGAAGAAAAGGCTAGTTCGATCAAGTCGGGATGGGCTTCCACCTGCCGATAAATCTCGTCGATCATCTCCAAGGCTTTTTTCGCTGGCTTCTTGTCATCCTGGGAATTGGAGACAAATACAGCAAAGAACGAGACTGCCACGCCCCCCTCCTTCATCCGGACGAAATCCACTTCGGTTTTGTCTGTCTTCACGCCCAAGTCTAAACTGTTTTCGACGGCTATCATGAGCGTGTCGCAATGGGTATCCACTACGATGGATTCCTGATTTAGTTTCAGCGCCTTCCGCCACAGCAGCGGATCGATGGGTTGATCCGCCACTAAACCGAAGGTTGCCAGGATGATAAATAATAAAAACAATGAAACACTTACGAATTTTTTCATAGATGTCCTCGCTTGTCTCGCTTTTAATTGTAGGAAAATCAATTTTCCCATGGGGGATTTTATGGCAAAACTTTTAAATTAACAAGCGTTTTTACCAACCAAGAAGGTTGTAAAAAAAGTCCCCGGTGGAACCGATGGTCTGAAAGCGTTCGGCCGGGATGTTCAGGGACCTTGAAACGCCCATGAAATAATTCAGATTAAAAAGCGGGATGAGGGGCAAGGAGGCCAGCCAGCATTCATGGGCGTTCAGGTATATCTGCCGGCGTTTTTTTTCATTCATCTCGCGCAGGCCGGACTCGAGCAAAGCGTCCATTTTCGCATCCGCAAATCCGGCGTAATTAAAATAACCCGAACTGGACAGGATATCCTTGAGGTTCCAATCCATGTCCAGGAGAAAAGCGGAAACGGCCAAATCGAAATTGCCTTGCTTCAGATACTTTAGAAAAGTCTGGTACTCGACGAAAACAGGCTCCAGTTCGACGTTGAAGACCTTCATTTCCTCGCATAAAAACAAAACCAAATGCTTGCGCAAAACCGACTCACTGTTGGCCAATATCCGCAAGCGACGGCGTTGGGAGGGCGAAACGGCCGGCAGCGGTTTGACAGGAACCTTTCCGCTTAAATAGAGGAAAGGAGAAAAAACTATTTCTCCGGCTCCTTTTAGAAACGTATCCAGGAAAGGGGAAGCCAGCAAACAATTGTAAAACAATCTGCGCAAATTCAGATCGCTGCGCGAGTTTTTCAGATTAAAGACCAGGTACGTATAGCCGAATTTTCTGTAGCGCAGGAGGTCGAAGCGCTTGCGCCATTGGGGCAGCTGCTGATAGGATTGCACATCGTCCGCCTGCACATCAACCGCGTCCAGTTCGTCGTTGAGCAATTTCAACGGCCCCTGCTGGGGATCACGCAGCACCGAATACACGATCTGATTAAATGAAGCACGGTTCAAACAATAGGGATTTTCCTTTAAAACGATGGTCCGCGGTTCTTCCACCCTCTCTATTTGGTAAGGACCGCAACCTAGGGGAAGGCGCGACCTGAATTTGCCTGGATCCAAGCCGCGGATTTCAGCGGCGCTCAGGATCTTGAAAGTCAAATAGTTTTTCCAGGGAGCGTATTTTCCCTTCAGCTTGATGCGCAAGTTCAAGGGATCAACCACAACGGTTTTTTCGATGAAAGCCAAATCGGAAAGATACGGATACTCATAAAGGGGATCTTTCAGCAGTTCGATCGTGGCCACGACATCCCGGGTCTGCAAGGCGGCGCCATTGGCGAAGCGAATACCTTTTTTTAAAGTAAGTGAAATCAACAGTTGCCCTTCGTCCCAGCCCACGGCATCCACCAGCTCGGGACGGATTCCCCCGGCCGGGTCGAAATAAAACAAGGCCTGATGTATTTTGTTCATGATCCCTTGAGCCGTCTCGCTGGTCGCATAAACGGGATTCAGAACCGACGGGAAATCAAAGCAGCCGAGCCGCAAAACCCGGGGTTCAGCGGCCGGTAAAAATAAAGGGAGAAAAATGACGGCGCACAGGCCGGACCTGAAACGATTCACAGCAACCCTTATTTGACCAGGCGGACTTCGCTGATTTCAGGGACCTGTTCCTTCATGACCTGCTCGACGTAGCCCTTGATGGTGAAGGTGCTCATCGGACAACCGAAGCACGTCCCCTTGAGGCGGACCAGGACGGCTTTCTCCTCGGCGAGCACGTCGACCAATTCAATATCGCCGCCATCTCCCTGCAAAGCCGGACGAACGGCTTCGATCACGGCACTGACTTTTTCTTTCAATTCCATTTCGTTCTCCTTAAGCGAATTTTAGCCCAGCAAAGCTGCGAAGTCCCCTGCAAGGGGGGATAAGAACCTTTAATAAAAAATTATCCATACTTAGTGTGAAGATAATTTTTTCAAAGGTTCTAACATCTCGCGCAAAGCATGTAGGGCTTTTTCGGCAATAGCCGGGTCGACGGTGATTTCATACTTTTCTTCATTCAGGGCATCATAAACGTCTCGCAGCGTAGTGCGCTTCATGTTGCTGCAGATTTTTGCCGTACCGGGCGGATAAAAAGTCTTGCCGGGATTTTCCCTCTTCATCCTCTCCAGCAAGCCCTGTTCTGTGGCCACGATGAATTCCGTTTGCGACGAGCGCGAAACGAACTTCAGCATGCCGCTGGTCGACAGGACTTCATCGGCCAGAGCCGTGACTTCCGGGCACACTTCCGGATGAACGATCACTTTCGCCTGAGGATAACGGCTCCGCATTTCGATGATTTCTTCCTCGCTGATGCGCCAATGAACATAGCAAAAACCCTCAAACAAAAACATTTTTTTATCGGGAACCATTTTTTGCACATAGTTGCCCAGGTTCTCGTCGGGAATAAAGATGATTTCCCGGGCCGGAATATTGGCCACGACCTGAACCGCGTTGGCCGATGTGCAGCAGACATCGCTTTCGGCCTTGATTTCGACCGACGAGTTGACATAGGTCACCACCATGGCCTGCGGGTGCTGCCGCTTCATTTCGCGCAAGTCGTCCAGGGTGATCATGTCGGCCAAGGGACAGCCGGCGTCCAGGCGCGGCAGCAAGACTTTTTTCCCCGGAGAAAGGATCTTCGCCGTTTCAGCCATGAATTTCACCCCGGCAAACACGATGATCGCCTGGGTCAATACGGCCGCTTTCCTGCTCAACTCTAGGGAATCACCCAAAAAATCGGCGCACAGCTGCACGTCCTCGATTTGGTAGTTGTGGGCCAGGATGACAGCATTTTTTTCCTTTTTCAGCCTGGCAATTTCCCGAGCCAACCCATTCTTTTCCAGCATGCTTGTCCTTGCGCTTATTTTATGCTTTTTTAGCCAATCAGTCAAATGTTAAAAATTAACCAAATGACTTCCGCTGCTGCGCTCATTGGACGGCCATTACGATTTTTTCAGCAAAATGGCCTTCCAGCCGGCCGGGAATAGTGTATAATAGCACCTGGAGATAGAGCAAATGAAAAATCCTTTTTTTTCAATTGGTTTGCTTCTGCTGTCGGGTCTGCTTTTTTCCCCGGCCTGCTCCATTAAAAAGATCGCCATGAATCAAGTCGCCAACGCCCTGACCGGACCATCTTCCAGCACGGTGTTCAGCGGTGATGACGACCCGGATTTGGTGGGCGACGCCCTGCCTTTCGCCATCAAACTGTATGAATCCCTGATGGTTGCCAATCCCGGACATTCTGGACTGAGACTGAGGACGGGGAGTCTATACATCATGTACGCCAACGCCTTCCTGCAGTCCCCGGCGCTCATGCTTCCTGCCAGCGAATTCAAGCTGCAGGAATTCAATTACCAGCGCGCGAAAAAACTGTACCTGCGCGGACGCGATATCATCCTTTCAGCGCTGGAGCATAAGTATCCCGGCTTCAAACAGAATCTGCAAAAAAAATTATATACCCAGGCCTTGGCCGCCACGAACAAAAAAGACGTGCCTTTGCTTTATTGGGCCGGGGCCGGCTGGCTCGGCGCTTACGCCATCGACCCCTTCGACATGGACCTGGGAATGACCCTGCCGGCCGCGGCCGCCTTGATGAACAGGGTCCTCGAGCTGGAAGCAAATTATTCCGGCGGCGCCATCCACGAATTTTACATTCTCTATTACGGATCGTTGCCCGACTACATGGGCGGGAGCTTGCAAAAAGCGCGCGAGCATTTTGAAAAAGCGATTGCCGTCTCCGCCGGCAAATCTTCGACTCCCTACATCGCGCTGGCGACCACTGTCTCGGTCAAGGAACAAAACCTCGGGGAATTTAGGTCATTGCTGAAGCAGGCGTTGGCCATCGATCCGGATAGCGATCCGGAAAACCGCTTGTTGAATATTTTGAACCGGCGCAAAGCGCTTTGGCTCAGCGAACACGCCGACGATTTTTTCCTGGAAACGGAAACAACGGATAGTGAAAACAAGGAGAAGAAACCATGAAGCGGATCAGAAGCATCATTCTTTTGCTTTTTCTCCCCCTGCTCACTAGCGCGCAAATAATAAAGATCGGCAGCATCGCCCCGGACCGCTCTCCCTGGAACGAAGCACTGAAAGAGATCGGCCGCGAATGGGAAAAAATAACCAACGGCCAGGTGGTATTGAAAATCTATCCGGGCGGGATAGCCGGCGACGAAGACGACATGATCCGCAAAATGAAATTCGGAACCCTGGGCGGAGCCGTCCTGACCAATATCGGGATCACGGACATCAACGCCGATTCGTTCGTGCTCAGTACTCCTTTCCTGTTCAATTCTGAAAAAGAGCTGAATTACATCATGGAACGGCTGGTGCCGATCTTTGAAAAACAAAACAGGGAAAAGGGATACCAGACCATTATCTGGACCATGAGCGGCTGGGTCAATTTTTTCTCGAAGAACCCGGTGCTCTACCCGCAGGACCTGAAAAAGCAAAAACTGTCGGTCAGCAGCGGCGAACCGGAAATGGAACAAGCATGGAAAAAATCGGGTTATCATGTCGTGCCCACCGAGTTGAAGGACTTGATGATGTCATTGCAAAGCGGCATGGTCGAAGCGTTCTACCTGCCGCCCCTGCTGGCCGGCGCCGGCCAGTATTTCCCGTTCGCGCCCCACATGAATTCCCTTAAAATCGCCCCCTTGGTGGGCGGCTTGGTAATCGTCAACAGGATCTGGGACAAAATCCCTGAAGACTACAAACAGCCGATGATGGCCGCTGTAAAAAAAGTCGAGGCTACCCTATCCGGAAAAACCGACGCCCTGGAAAAAGATGCGCTGGCTTCCATGAAAAAAAACGGCTTGATCATCCATGAGGCTCCGGCCGACAGCCTGCCCCAATGGCAGGATGCCTCCAGCAAAGGCATGGATGAATTGGTCGGCAAGGTATTCAGCAGGGAAATCTATGATAGGTTGCTGAAAATGCTGCAGGAGTATCGCCAAAAAAATGCTCAGTAAGAAGTTCTTGAATGTGGCCAACGGGCTGGAAAATGTACTGGCCTTTTTTGCCATTTTCCTGCTGGCACTCTTTCCTTTTCTGGAAGTAATCGCCCGGACCGTTTTTCACACCGGCGTAGCCAATTCCACCGAAATTACTCACCACCTGGTTTTAGTGCTGGCTTTTATCGGTGCCATCATTACAGCCAGAGAAAACAAACATCTCACGCTTACCTTGAACTGGAAATTGCCCGCCGGGATCTTGAAGCGCATCCAAGTAGTCAACGCTTTGATCAATACGACTTTCTGCACGGCCTTCGCCTGGATTTCATTTTCATTTCTCCTGAATGCCTTTTCGGCAAACGAAAAAATATCCGTTTTCCCTTTACGCTGGGTCGTCATGGTCATGCCTATCGGGTACATGATCATGGCTTTGCGCTTCATCGCCCATACCCCGCCCAAACCACTGGCCAAGATCATCGCCGCGCTGGGCTTGATTCTGGGAACATTCCTGGCCTTGGGTGCAATCGCCAATGTTTCCCACGTTTTGCTTCCCCACGCCGGAGAATTCTTTGATTCACTGGTGCCGGTATATGACCAGGTTCTAGCCCGCCTGGCCACACCGCTGATCTTTGTTTTAATCATCTCCGCGGTCTTCGGAGTACCGATATTTATCGTTCTGGGCGGCCTGGGTTTCCTGCTTTTCGCCAAAGCGGTTCAGCCGCTGGAAATCATGGCCAACGAAGCCTATTCCCTGTTGACCAGCCATTCCCTTCCAGCCATCCCCCTGTTCACCTTCACCGGCTTCATCCTATCCGAAAGCAAGGCCGGCGAAAGGTTGGTCAAGCTTTTTAAAGCCTTCTTTTCCTGGTTCCCGGGCGGCTTGGCCATCATGGCGATCCTAGTCTGTACCTTTTTTACCACCTTCACCGGGGCATCCGGGGTCACCATCCTGGCCGTGGGCGGTCTGCTGTCCTATGTCCTGATCAAGGGAAACTACAGCCCGAGATTCAGTACGGGCTTGCTTACCGCGACCGGCAGCATCGGCTTGCTTTTCCCGCCCAGCCTTCCGATCATCATTTACGGGGTGACGGCGCAGATCAGCATCAAGGATATGTTTATCGGCGGCATCGGCCCTGGAATCATATTGGTAATGACCATGATCGCGTTTGGAATCTGGCACGCGGTAAAAAAGAAAGTGCCGCGGGAACGCTTTGTCGCCAGAGAAGTTTTTTCCGAAATAAAAAATTCTTTCTGGGAAATCCTCCTGCCGGCAATTATCGTACTCGGATATTTCGGCGGCATCACGACGCTGGTGGAAAGTGGCGCCATCGCGGCTCTCTACGTTCTCATCGTTGAAGTCGGTATTCACAAGGACCTGAAAATCAGAGAACTCCCCCAGGTAATGCTCAAGTGCATGCCGATCATGGGCGGTGTTCTGGCCATCCTGGCCCTGGCCAAGGGTTTATCTTATTATATAGTCGACGCGGAGATCCCCATGCAGTTGACCGCCTGGGTGCAAATCCATATCGCTTCCAAATATATATTTTTGCTGCTGCTCAATGTCGCCCTGCTGATCACGGGCTGTTTCATGGATATTTTTTCGGCCATCCTGGTGGTCGTCCCCCTGATCATCCCCCTGGGAAATTTATTTGGCATCCATCCGGTCCATTTGGGAATCATTTTTCTGGCCAATCTGGAATTGGGCTACCTGACCCCTCCGCTCGGCTTGAACCTTTTCCTGGCTTCCTATCGCTTCAATCAACCGATGGGAAAAATTGTCAAAGATGTCTTTCCTTTCCTGATCATCCAATTGATCGCGGTCTTGCTGATTACGTATGTGCCGCTGCTATCTACGGGATTGTTGACGCTTTTTAAATAAATTTTTCCCGTGAATCCAGCCTACCGCGCATGGAAAATTTCAGCTATTCGAACTCAAGCGAATTTCCGATCAAGATGGAAATGATTCTGGTTTTATTCGGGAAAATATGCTTTTTTATGTCGATGCCTTCGCTTTGCAGGATGAAATGTCCGTCGATGTCGTCGATTTTGACGAACGGAGTATTTTTTTCGGAAATTCCCACATTGACCTGGGGATAATTGATCCGGAGATTCCCCAAGCTGCTGTTGATCCCGACCCCCCTTTCAGTCTGAAAAATTTCACTGATCAGGGATATCCCCCATACCCGCCCTTTATTTTCATAAACAAAAAATAGCGGTTCGTTGCTTTGATCCAGCACCTTGTACACATCGTAATAAACATCATTGACCAGCACTTTCCGCTTTAGCACAACGTACGAGGAGAGGAGGATGGTTTCCAGCTGGGTGGTCGGCATTCCGAGTGATATCTTTCCCACCCTCTTTCCCGTTATCAACAGATCACCGGCGATCGGTTTTCCGAATCCATGGGCTATCCTGAATTGCACCTTGCAAACCCCGCTTCCGGGCTGAGCGGGCAGCCTGATGATCTCCAATCCCGCATTCCGCAATTCAGCGGAAAATTGCGCCAAATCACTCCCGTTGATCGACTGCAGCACGCGGTCGACGGTTCGGATGAATCCTTTTTGCGGCGTGGTCACGGTGGTTTCTTCGGAAAGAATGTTTTGCTTTTCCGATTTTTCATCCACGCTTATTTTGAAACCTCGATAATCTCCCTTGCTCACCGTGGTGACAATACTTCCGCGGCTTAGCGACTTGCTGTCAATGGATACCTGCAGGCGTATTTTCAAGGCATCGACCATGGCTGCCAATTCGGGATCCACCGCCGCGGAAATGACCGGCCCGCCCGCTTTGACGGCCATGGGCGCCTGGCCGGTGAATTCATCGTCCGTCAAGAGCAAGTTGAGCTTGTCGGCTTGGCGGGCGAGTTTATTTTTCAGCATTCGCTCGGCATCCGTGTTGCCGGTTTCACCTGCTTCTTCAAGCGTTTCACCTGCGATCGGTTTCTGGATTCTATTTTTTTGCCGCCCCTGCATGATCAACAAAAAAAACAGAATCAGACAGACCAGAATGATCGAAAATGAAATCCAGATTATCTGCGGCTGCGATAATTTCTTGAACCGCTCCTTTTTGACGAAAACCGATACAGGTTCATCGGCCAGGTTGGCGCTAGTGACAGAATCACTGACCGGGCCCCCCTCAGGCTTGCGTTCACCTGTCACCGCCAGTGAAGACAGCAACCTTGTCTGGCTGGGATCGACGGCCTTTCCGGCAGGCTGCCCTTTCAACTCCTCCGGTTCGGGAAATGGATTCCCTTCATTTTCTTTGCTTTCAGTCATGGTCAACTCCAAAAGTAAAATAAACCATGGCGATTTTTTTGTCAACCATGCCACTGAAAGAAATTAACTTTCCCAGACGCCAGGAATCGCGGTTCCGCAAGTTCGACAATGCCCCGCCTGCAAGGCCAGCACGCTGGTCTGATACCCCGAGCGCCGGATCAGTTTGGTTTCGCACTTCGGGCAGCGGGTATCGTTCCAGGAATCGGCGCTCAAATTGCCGCCATAAAGATATGTCAAGCCCATCTCGGCGCCCAGGCGCAGGAATCCATGAATGGAATCTTCGGCCGTGGGCGGAACGTGCTGCAAGCGATGTTGCGGAAAAAAACGTGACACATGCCAAGGCATGTTATCGTCGACTTCCAGTAAAAAATGAATCAAGCGTTTGATCTCTTCAGGGTCGTCATTCAAACCCGGAATCAGCAGGGTGGTGATTTCAAGCCAGATTCCGCTTGCCTTGAACGCGGCAATCGATTCCATGACCGGCTTCAGTCGGGCGGAACAATAGCGTTTATAAAAATCATCGGAAAAAGCTTTCAAATCGATATTGGCCGCATCCAGGAACGGGGCCAGCATGGACACTGCCTGGCCGGTCATGTACCCGTTGCTGACCATGACATTTTTCAATCCTGCCTGGTGCGCCAAGCGCGCGGTTTGGAGCATTAACTCAAAAAAAACGGTGGGTTCGGTGTAGGTATAGGAGATCGAACGGGCGCGGTTTTCCAAGGCACTTTGTACCAATTGTTCCGGAGAAATATTTTCCCCCGAAATGTTTTTTTCATCACGGACCACGGAAATGGAGTGATTCTGGCAAAAGCGGCAAGAAAAATTGCAGCCCATGGCAGCGACGGAATAGGAACTCGAACCGGGCAGAAAATGATACAGGGGTTTCTTTTCAATTGGGTCCAGATGAACGGCGATCACCCGGTCGGAATTCAATGAATAGAGTGTGCCGGCAATATTCTTTCTGACCCGGCATATGCCAGCGGCTCCCTCGGGCAAGCGGCATTGGTGGGCGCAAAGCCGGCAGATGACTTGATTTTGACTGCCCTTTTCAAAAAGCTCGGCTTTGATCACCTGGACTCCATTTTAAATTGCCAACCTGCAAATAAAAATTTTCCCGCTGCTTACCCGGGGACCTACTCCAATGAGACAAGGTATTCTTCACAATTAAGGGCGGCTTGAACGCCCATGCCCACCGAGATCGACACTTGCCGCCGATTGCCCTTGATGACCTCTCCGGCCACAAACAATCCTTGGGCCTTGGTGGAAAGCGAAATGTCGGTAACGACATAGCCGTTGTCGTCCAGATCGACGTAATCCTTAATCAATCCGGTGTTGGGGATGGTACCGATAGCCAAAAAAGCGCCTGAAAACGGGAGGCTCTCCACAACCGCTGTTTTTTTGTTTTTTAACTCAATCGCTTCCAGTTTTTGTTCACCTTGAAAACTTAGAATCTCCCTATCCCATAGCAGCTTGATTTTGGGATTTTTGAAAACCCGGTCCTGAAGTATTTTTTCCGCCCGCAACTCGTCGCGACGATGAATCACGTAGACTTCGGAAGCGAATTTTGCCAAATGCAGGGCTTCCGCCATGGCCGCATCGCCACCGCCGAGGACGGCCACCTTGCGATCTTTGAAGAAAGGCGCGTCGCAGGTTGCACAGATCGAAACTCCGCGCCCCAACAATTCCTTTTCACCTTTTACGTTAAAAAAGCGGTGCACGGAACCGGCTGCGAAAACAACCGCTTTGGCAGTAAAAAATCGGTCATAGACATCGAGCCGCCACGAATGATTCTCGGGCCGGATCTGGGTGACTTCATCATTTTCCAATTCGACCCCATAGCGTTGGGCCTGCTTGGACATTTGCTCCATCAAATCGGCGGGAACAATGGGCTCGGCAAAACCGGGATAGTTTTCAATGATATCCGCGTTGATGATCTGCCCGCCAAACACTTGCTTTTCCAGGACCAGGGTTTTTCGCAATGCCCGACCGCAATAAATCGCCGCTGCCAGGCCGGCTGGCCCGCCGCCGACAATAACGATATCCCAATTGGTTTCCATTATTGGACTTCAATCAGGATTTTTTCAATTTGGCTCGGGTTGACGGCGCCAACGAGCTGCGACTTTACCAATCCGTTTTTGATGAACAAAAGGGTCGGCAGCGAGCGCACGAAAAAACGGGAGGAAGTCAAGGGATTTTCATTCACGTTGACCTTTACCACATTCACTTTTTCCGGATAACTGGCGGCAATCTTTTCCAGTCCCGGCTCCATGAGCATGCACGAGGTGCAGGTAGGAGCCCAGAAATCGACGATCAGAGTCTTGACGCCATTCATGAAACTGTCGAAATTCTTATCATTGGCAGAAACAATCTCAGCCATGGTTATTGTCCTCCCCTGAAATTTTATTATACAATTTTAAATATTCGCGAACCACATTTTCCCAGGAAAAATCAAGCTTCATGCCATTTTGCTGAACCCGCCGCCAGGTATTCTTGTCTTGATACAGGGTGAGCGCTTTCCTTATTAACGGCATGATTTCAAGAGCCTGGTTGCACGAAAATTTAAAACCGGTCCCCCTGCCGCTGTCCGCCTGGAACTCCTCCACCGAATCCTCCAACCCTCCGGTTGCCCGAACAACGGGAACAGTGCCGTATTTCATGCTGTAAATTTGATTCAGGCCGCAAGGTTCATACATGGAGGGCATGAAAAAAATATCGGCCGCCGCTTCGAGCCGATGGGCCATCCTTTCATCAAAACGGTTCAAGAAAGTCAAATTTTCCGGGAATTGAGCGGCTGCTTCATGCAACTTCTCGGTCCAAAAACTGTCGCCCCTCCCCAAAAAAATAAAATGCAAATCTTCCCTGAGCAGAATCGGCAGCAGATCCAATAGTACCCGCATCCCTTTCTGTTCGCTGATCCGGGCAATCATGATCAGTAAGGGCGCCCGACGATTTTTGGCGATATGGAGCTCCTGGTACAGAGTTTTCTTATTCATGCTTTTGATTTCCAGGTCCCGCCAAGAATAGGGATGATCGATGAAAGGATCCGTCTCCGGATTCCACTGGCTGTAATCAGCTCCATTCAAGATCCCGCTCAATTTGAATGAAAATTTGTTGAGCAGCCCGTCCAGCCCGAATCCGTTTTCGGAGAGAAGAATTTCCTTGGCATAGGTGGGACTGACGGTAAGCAACCAGTCGGAAAAGATGATCCCCGCCTTCATGAAGTTGATGTTCCCGTAAAACTCAAGGTAATCCGGAGAAAAAAGATATTCAGGAAACCCGGTCTCCTTGAAATAATTTCCATTAAAAATTCCCTGATAGCCAAGGTTGTGTATGGAAAAAACAATTTTGCTCTTTTGTAAAAATGGCGGCGTGGCCGGGAGCTTGATGAACAGCGGTATCAACGCGGCCTGCCAATCATGACAGTGAATGATATCAAAAGAAATTTTCCCCCGGCGAATGAATTCCACGATTGCTTTTTGGAAAAAAAAGAACCTGAGAAAGTTATCGGGATAATCGCCGCAGGAATCTCCATAAAGAAACTCCCTGGCAAAAAACGAATCCTGGGCAACGAAATATGCCGTAAAACGGGGGGAAATGTACGCTTTTTTTATGCTAGCGTGAAATGAGCGGGAACCGATCTGCACGGAGAAAGAATCTATGATTTTCAGTTCGCGGTCGCGAATATTTTCCGTATTGTATTCCGGGATGATTAAAGATACCGTTTCACTGGAAGCCATGACTTGCGGCAGAATTCCAGCCACATCGGCAAGTCCTCCGGTTTTGGCAAACGGCACGGCTTCACTGGCGATAAAAAGAATATTCAACGGTTCCCCCTATGGGTAATATTTCATTTCGCAGGCTATTTTACCCTAATAACGCTAAATGTCAACATTGGGAATGATAAAAACACAAAATATGGGGGCAAGAGAAATTATTTCTTTTTTTTAAAAACAGAAAATATCGACTGTTTCTTGCTGCCCGGCGTCAATTCGGCGATTTTGCTCAACGCTACTTCATGGTCTGGATCGATCGCCAACGCTCTTTTAAAAAAATTTTCCGCCCGCTTGTCCATTTTTTCCGCCATAAATAACAATCCCAATGCCACCAAGGGTTCCGCATTCCATGGTTCCATTTCGACGACCTTTTGTAAATTTTTTTCGGCAGTACGGCGCATGTTCGGGATGTTGGATTGGCTCAAGCCCAACAACATAAAATAGGAAGCTTTGCCGGCATCATTCCTCAGGGCCTCTTCCAAAAGGCTGGCTGCTTCCCAAAATTTTTTTTGCGCATACAGGGTTTTGGCCTTGCGATAAAACAAATTCGCCTTTTCAAGCAAATTTTCGCTGACCTTATCCATATTTTGGATCTCTTTATAACCCTTCATGTCATATTCACGCCGCTTTTCTTCATTGTTGAGAACTTCAAATGCCTTGTTGATGCGGGCAAAAACGAAGTTGGCTTTCTCCCTTAACTCGGGATCGCGAGAATCACCGAAACGATCGGGATGAAATTTCTTCGCGTGCTGATAATATACATCCTTGATTTCACTGAACGTCGCCGTATTTTTTAGGTTGAACAACTCATAATAATCAATTTCCTTGAATTTTAATTTCTCATACAGCACGATCAGCTCTTCTATATTTTCACTGGTTTCCTTGTCAATGGTCACATTGGTGAATTCCAGGATATTCAGCAAGAAAAAGAGCATGAGCTTTTGCCAAAAAAATTCTTCGGGGATTCCCATCTGGGTTGCGATCTCTCCGGCCTGACCGGGAGAATAACTCTGCAATTCCTGGTAAAAATCAATTTCGGCGGAATTGAAAAAGCTTTTTATTTCACCCGAGAGCGGTTTGGGCTGCAGGGAATGATTTACAAAATTGTTTTTAAATGAAGGTAGGCTTTTAAACCTCTGCACGCCCTCGAAAAAAATTACCGGCAATTCGATTTTGAACGTTGAATCTTCCGGAAGGTCGGGCCGCAGCGGAGTGAATTCCCATTCGCCGCTGGTCAAAGAAAAAGTGGATAGGGCAATTATCCTCACTTGATAGATCAAGGCGGAATAAAGATCCTTTTGACTAATGAAATTTTTTCTGACCATGAGGGTGCCGATCTTATCCTTTTGTCCCGAAAGCAATTTATGTAAATCCCAGAATTGGGTCTGATCTATTTTTCCGATCTTGAAAAGGATTTCGCCTAGACGTTCGTGAAGAACATTGGTCCTGGCAAAACAAAGATTGCCTTCGCTGAAATACAGGGTTTTTTCAAAACTTTCCCCTTTTATTTTTAGCTCGCCGCTGTTTTTCTCAATGAATATTTTTCTTAAAACAAACGGCACAGGGGATTCAATAATTCGTTTTCCCATCATTATCCCTATTTGCAAATCCGAAATTATTTTTACACTATTTCATTTTTTTGTCAATGAAACCGACACGGCGGCCGCAAAGAACGGACTACTCGGGGGAAGGAACATAACGGCGACCCTGGAAAGCCCCGGTTTTTTGCATTCGCTCTTTGATTGAACTCAGGACAGCCTGTTTATTCAACGCCCATTCCGGCGCGAAAAATATCTCTTTTTCTCTTTCCGCCGTAAGCCGGTGAATCACGATATCCGGATCAAGGTAGTCAAGAAGAAAAGCGATCCGTTCGGCATATTCATCCTGGCTGAGCAGAGAAAACGGTTTTTTTAAGTATTCCCGATGCAACGCTGTGCCCTGCAGAATATGCAGCAGATGAAATTTTATCCCCGCGGGTTTTAGCCGGTTCATTTCCGCAATCGTCGCCAGCATGTGCTCGCAGGTTTCTCCGGGGATGCCGATGATCAAATGAACGACCGTGTCAATTTTCATGGCCTGCAATTTCCGATAAGCTTCAAGGAATTGCGGATAGGTGTGGTTTCTGTTTAAAAGCAGCAGGCTTTGGGCGTGGATCGATTGCAAGCCGAGCTCAACAGTCAAATACAAACGGCGATTCAATTCCTGCAAGAGCAAGAAAGCCTGCTCGGAAATCGAATCGGGACGGGTTCCGATGAATAGCCCAACGATCTCCTCATACTTGAAAACCGTTTCGAACTTGCTACGTAATTCTGAAACAGAACCATAGGTGTTGCTGTGCGCTTGAAAATATGCGATGTATTTCTTGTGCGGATGGTTCGCCATGTACCTTTCTATTTGCTGTTCAATTGACATGCCAGCGGCATGAATCGGGCCCGCGGCGAACGGATCGCAAAAAGTGCACCCGGCCCATGAAAGTGAACCATCCCGGTTCGGACAGGAAAAGCCCGCTGAGATCGGTATTTTAACTATTTTTTGTCCGGGAAATTTTTTTTTTAAAAATCCAGTGAACGAATGGTACAACTCATTCATAAAGAATGGCTTGAATGCCTTTGAGCAAATCTTTAAGGTTTAACGGTTTCTCATAAAAACCGTCTAAAAAAATATCGTCGATTTCTGCTTTGATTTCGTCTTTTTTATAGATTCCCGAGATGGCGATGACCGGGATAAAAAAACGCTCTTTTATTTTATGCAGCACATCAATGCCGTGTTCTTTGGGCAGCAACAAGTCGGTGATCATCAAGTCGGGAGTTCGCTTTTCGGCCAATTGGATGGCTTTCTGGCCGTCTTCGGCCAGCCATACCTCATAATTATTGTTTTCAAGAAATTCTTTCAATAACGAACGGATCTCGGGCTCGTCATCAACTACTAAAATCAAGTTTTTTTTGCTCATTTTTCTCTCGGATATAAACCAGCAAATATTCAAACCAAGACCACAGTATAAAAGCAAAGCTCAGAACAATCAACGATCGTTTAAGCAGGAGCAAATCGATTTTTTCATGAAGGTCGACAATAAAAACAAAAATCAGCAAGCTCAGCAACCCGAAAGTAAACTTTCCGATCAGCAATGATGGCTTAACGATTTTCTTGCCCCTGAATAATACAAAGCTGGCCCAGAGAATCAGGATGTCGCGCAAAACGATCAATACGGCCAGCCACAGCGGGAAATCAAATTTGATGGTCAGGACAAGCAAAATCGAAAAAACCAGAAATTTGTCCGCCAGCGGATCAATAATTTTGCCCAGATCGCTTTCCTGGGAAAAATTACGGGCGATGAATCCGTCCAGAAAATCCAGGAACACGGTGAAGACGTAAATAACGAGCAAATACGGGAAGATCTGGTCATTGATGTTGATCATTAATAAGATGATCAAGGGGATCATGAAAATCCGCAATAAGCTCAATACATTGGGCAATGTGACCGTTTTTTTCATTCGGGATCAAAAATAAACCATTTGCACGAAAAAATCAATATTCAAAAACCTATTTCACATAGATGTCGCCATAAATATTGTTTATGACAACTTCGGGTTTTTGACCGCTGCGATTGGCGAAGCTTTCGTCTTTTTCCTGGAAGATATCCATGGCGAAGGAAGATTGGTTGTATATCCGGCCGTGCGTCGTTTTAATATTGAAAATCGGATCTTTCCAAGTTCCCAAGATTAGATCGATCTTGGCATACCGCGATTCGATATTCAACCGCTCGGTGATCGTGCTGGCCTGCAAAATAAAATTTCCGTTCTTGATGCGCGCATTCAGGATTTCTCCCGAATATCCCTCGATGGCGGTATTGGCAAAAGAGTTTTCAATCACCATGTTCTTGGCGACAACCTGACGCATTTCGATTTGGCTCGATCGGCTCGACAGGTTGATATCACCATGTATGTTTTCGAGGACAATGCCATCGAAGGCGTTGCTGAGTTTGAGGCCATTTTTAATGTTCCGCACCGTTATCTGACTGTGGCGCCCGAACATCTCCACTTGCTCGGCACCATCCAGGGTGATGCGCCCGTACGAGTGTTCGATCCAAACATTGCCGCTGATCTTTTTCAGCTCACAATCCGCATGCCTTCCGTGGAAGCGCAATGCCGCCGCGTTTTCCAAAAAAATATCGCTTTGCCGCGTTTCGATGGAAATATTTTCCGCAATGTTTTTCGCATGCAGATTGCCGTGGTTGATCTCCAGCTGAACGGTGGAAGGAATATCTTCCAAAACCACATTGCCGTTTTCTTGGCGCAGAAAAATGTTCTTGCCGCAACGGCGGATGGAAACGATCCCTTCACGATTGTCGATGGCCAAAATAACGCCATCGGGAACAAAGAGTTGCAAGCGGATTCTCAGCCGTTTGTATGGGAAGACGGGCTGGCAATCTCCGGAAATAGTCAATTCATCCTTTTCAATTTTGCTGAGAACCTGGGCATTTTGCGCGATTTTTCCCGCCTCGTCCTTGTTCAAAAAATAGATCCTGAAAATAGAAAAAAGATGGACCTGGTTATCGGCGGATTTTTCAATAGTTATTTCACCGGCCGGATTGGCAATCGTGATTTTGCGCGGCGCCGGAAATATCTTTTCATTTTGGGGAAATTCACTGTAGCGATCGCTGACCAGGCGCATCTGGTCGAAGTACCGAGAAAAATCATCAACGAACCTGATTTTTCCTTTCTCAACGGCGTTGTAGATAAAGCCGAAAGCGATCAGCAAAACCACTATGACAATTTCTCTTTTTTTCATTGATTCTTTTTTGCGTAAAGGTAAATATTTTTCACGCCGATATAGATCAAGATCAACGGCCAATATTTCCCGATGATGTGCCAGACGTTGATTTCAAAACCGTAGTTTTTCAATAGAAACAGCACGCCCAAAACCAGAATAATGAATCCCCAAAAAAGTGATTCCTTTTTAGCTTTTGCCATTTTTGCTCTCCTCTCTTTTAAAGTAATTGTAAACGATCTTGATGCCGAAGGTGATCAGTACCAGCGGCCACAGGCGCGTGACCTGGCGGTAGGTAAGCAAGTCAAAATTAGCCAATTGAAAAACAATCCCGATCAGCAGCACGGTGATGGACGCAAACAGGGAAAGATCTTCTTTATGGCCGGCGGGGCTTTCTGCGGCCAAGTCATTCCGATTGATCCTGGCAGCCTCATTATAGCTGTCCAAAATCTGAAAAATAAAAAACCCGGCGATCATCAGGCCAAAAACAATCGCATCGGGATCGTTGGCGTTATCCGTCAAAACAATCAATACGGCAAAAATCAGCATGTAGGTAATGCCCTTGATGATGTTGCCGTTGTAAATGGCCCCCATGCCGGGGAAAATCGCCAGAAAGGCAGCCAAGGATGGATTCTTCTCTTTTTGTCCTTTGCCCGATCCTTCATTGTTAGCCATTGTTTCCTCCTTTGCTCATTCCTTTATTTAAATTGAAATCTGCGTTCAATTTTTCATCTTTGCCTTCATTGCTCTTTTTATTGAAAAAAGTGAATAAAAACAGATCCTTGGATTCCTTGATCTGCTCAAACCAGCCTCCGGTTTGAACCACAAAGGTTTCTATGGAGCCAACTACCGAGTGCATCGTGCGATGCAGCGGCGGAAAAATGTTGGTGAAATAGAACAGATTCAAGAACAAGATGATCGTGCCGGCCGCGGCGGCCAACCATTTGGGAAAAACCACAGTTTTGGCGAGTTTCTTTTTTTCGGAAATTTCGGGGATGTTGAAAAGCCTGTTCTTGAGAAAAAACGGAACCTCTTCCTGCAGATCGGATAAACTCAACAACAATTCTTCCACATTTTCTTTCAACTCATGGCAATGGGGACAAGCGGCAAGGTGCTGCGTGATGCCCGCCGTCACTTCCGGAGGCAATTCATTCTCCAGATAGGCGGAAAGCAAGAATTCGATTTCTTTGCATTTGTAAATCATGCTTCCCCCCGGACAAAAGACTGGGCCAGCTTCAGTCTGGCCCGGTTGATGCGGGATTTCACCGTGCCTTCAGGGATCGAAAATTTTCCGGCGATTTCCTGGTAGGAAAAATCCTGTATGTCGCGCAAAATCAGCATGACCCTCAATTCTGGCTCCAGTTGGGTTATTTTTTTCCTCAGTTCCCTGATTTCCGATTCCCTGACCACGTTATCCTCAGGGGTCGGTTCATGCAGGCTGACTTTTTCATCCAATTCCTGATTGTTCAAAAAGTATTTTTTATTTTTCCGCCAGTAGTCGATGCAGTAATTTCGCGAGAGGGTAAAAAGCCAGGCGGTAAAATTCTTTTCCTCTTTGAATTTTTCCAGATTATTGTAAACTTTCAAAAAAATATCCTGGGTAACGTCGGCAGCGATGTCCTTGTCGGCAAAAAAATTGAGGGCGATATTGTAAACCGCTTTGGAATAGGCATTAATCAACATATTCCAAGCCTCCTGATCGCCATTTCTGCACCTCAATAAGATTTCTGCAATATCCATACACACCTATAAACGACAATAAAAAAATAAAAGTTCTTTAAAAATGCGTTCGGCGCCCGGCATGGTCAAACGATCACTCTCGGGATCAGGGGATTGATCCGGGCCAATATCTCATAATTGATGGTGCCGGCCAGTTCGGCCAGCATATCGGCATTGATATGCTCGCGGTTCTCTTCTCCAATCAGCGTCACCCGATCACCGATTTTTACATTTTTTACGTGCGAGACATCAACCATGAACATGTCCATGCATATCCTGCCCCGGACCGGAGCCTTCACGCCATTGACCAACACCTGCGAGACATTGGAAAGTTTCCGGTCATAGCCATCGTAGTAACCGACGGGAACAACAATGATTTTTACCTGGTTATAGGTTCGATAGGTGAGTCCATAACCGATCGCTGAACCCTTTTTGATCTGCTTGATTTGGGCCACTTTCGCGTGCCAGCTTAAAACGGGCTTCAAGGATATTTTTTTTTGATGTTTTTGCAGATACAACGCGTGGGTCTGCTTGGAAGGCCAGTAGCCGTATGCCGAGATCCCCACCCGCACCATGTCAAAAAATGTTTTCGGAAAAAGCAGGCTGGAAGCCGAACTGGAGAAATGTTTGAGTACTCTGCCCGCAGGGACATGCGCTATGACCTGATTAAAAACGGCCAGCTGTTGCTGGGCAAAGGTGGGATCGGTCGTATCTTCAATGTTGGCAAAATGGGAATAGATGCCCTTCAATTCAAGCCAAGGGTCCGGAAAATCGCCCAGCAAGCGAATGACTTTTTCTGGCTCGAGGCCGAGGCGATTGGTGCCGGTTTCAATTTTCAGGTGAATCAAAGCCTGGCGCTGCATTTTTTTGGCAATCTCCCGGATCGATCGCAAATGCACCATGGAGGGGACCACCGTTTCAAAACCATGAGCGACTATTTCCGTCAATTCGCCCGGATCACTCCAGCCCAGGATCAAAACCGGTTTTTCCTGCTGCCGGGATTTTATCAGCAGGGCTTCCGCAAGCGAATCAACGGCGTAGCGATCCACGCCAGGCAGCGATTTGCTGATTTCGATGATTTCATTCAAGCCATGCCCATAGGCGTTGGCCTTGACCACGAACATCACTTTTTTCCGGGTGATGGTTTTAAACACGTTCAAATTATGAAGCAGATTGGCCCGATTGATCTCGATGTGCGTTTTCATTTGGCTAGTTTTTCTTGCGATCGCGCAAAAGTCCGAGCGGAACGCCGCTGTCATCGGAATGAACGGGATGCAAATCGTCCCGCTGCTTCTGCTTGTGTTTGGCCAGCACATCTTCGACAGCAGCGATGACCTCGCCCGCTTCGATCAATGCCATGCAGACATTGTTGCCCCGGCACGGCGGAGTGAGGAACCGATGCACGCAGGGGCTGCAATAGACCGGCTTCCAGATCGCCCTGGTTGATTCGCTCTCGACATGGTACTGAATGGGCGAACACGGTCCCCACAGACTCACAGTGGGCACGTGCAAGGCATAGGCGAAATTCATAATCCCCGTATCCCCGGTCAATAAAGCGTCGCACGCTTCGAGCAAGACAAAAAATTCAGAGAGAGTGAAACTACCGCATGCATTGTAGGTCCAATCAGACATATCCTGGAGGCGATCCACTAAGCCCTGAACGTAACCTCTCTCATCCGAACTGCCAACAAACAAAATCGGGTAGCCTTTTCGGGCAAAGTGACGGGTCACTTCCTCGAAGCGCTCCAGGGGCCAGCGTCGCTCCAGCATCAGGTCCGACGCATTGATGTTGACGGCCAGCAGCCCTTTGCCGGTCTCTCCCTGCCGCAGGATGCGGTCCAGTTTTTCCTGCATGGCGGCACGTAGGGGGGCGGGGATCGCCGGTTTGACCAGATCGCTCGAAGCATCAGCGGCAACTCCCGCGACGCGCGCCAGCTGGAGATAACACACGCGAATCGGCATCTGAAAATTAAAATACATCAGGTGGGTATAAAGAAATGTCTTGAAATCGGTCTCCAAACCGCAGAGAAAACCGAAACGATTGCGGGTGAGAGAGAACAAACTGACCAGGGCTCCGTAGGCCGAAAATAGCTCGAGATCAAAAAACAGATCGACATGGCGGCGCATCAGGGTGCCAAGCAAACGGATATTGCTGAAAATAAACGGCAAAAGTGAATCATCGTTGACAAGAAGGACCTCGTCGATGACTGGGAAGTGGGCGAACAATTCCCGGTTGTTTTTGCGGGTGACAAAAACAAGCCGGGCCTGGGGGAATCGCTCTTTTAAAGCGCGCAGCATGGGGGTGGCGTGGATGATGCTGCCCATGCCGTAATATTTGGCCACGACGATGCAGCGCACATTGCTCTCCCGGATGGTGTGATCCCGGCGCAGCAAAAACCCCAATCCCCTGATGACTGGGAATAGGCCATAACAAAGCACTCGCCCCAATGTGTGATCAAAGACAATTTTGGATGATAGACGCATCAGTATCTACATTCTCTATTTTTGATTAACTGATAAGAAAAACATTTTTCTCCATACTGGGATGGTAAAGGAATCAAATTGAGATTGCAATAGATAGATGTGGAGTATATTTAAGAATTTAAAACCTTAACCGGTAATCAAGCTTTTCAGCTGAAAATAAACATATGCCAACAAGGCCTTGGGTTTTCGTCTTAAAAGACCGCCATATTTCTTAAAAAACCTAGAAGGCGACCGCAAGAGTAGGCCTATATTAATGCGTAGGAGATATTGTGAAACCAGTCGCTCTACCTCGGTTGGATTGAATTCCGGTGTTAGAATATTGCCATTCGAATAATTGATATGTGTGTATGAAAAATCTTTCGCCAGATATCCGCACTCTTTGCACTGGCGGTAGAGATCGGTTCCTGGCAAGGGTGTGGCGATAAATATGCCAGCGGCGTCAAGCTGGAGGCGTCGAGCAAATTCAAGAGTTGCACGGATATCGTTCAGCGATTCGCCGGGAAAACCGACCACAAAATAGGCTTTGGTGAGAATGCCAAGCCGCTTCGCCGTTTGAACAAGCGGCGGCACTATTTCAAGCCGGAGCGGTTTGTGGATAATCTCGGTGAGCACCCGTTGAACACCACTCTCTATAGCAAGAGTGATTTCGTAACACCCACTGCGCTTCATGGCAGTTAAGACTTTTTCATCGAGGCTCCAAGCCGCAATACCTTGAGGTGTATTCCAGGTAAGGTTTAACCCGCGCGCAATCATCCCTTCGAACAACTGTAAGGCTCTTTTTTTATCTAGGGTCAAGTTGTCGTCGATAAACTGAATTTCCCGAATACCATACTCGGTAACCAATTGTTCCATTTCGTCAAGTACCGAGGAGACCGATCGCGGCCTGAACCGGTTGCCCCAAAAACGCGAGGTTGCGCAAAAAACACATCGTGCCGTGCAGCCTCTCGACGTGATCATAGAGGTATTGGGGGACCGGAGGGACGTTCCTGACTGCGGCGTGTTTTCCTTGAAATAGATTTGCATCGGTAGTAAGTGTCGGGCGGGAGGTGGTAACTCATCGAGGTTGCTGATAAAACGTGTTTTTGGATTGATAATAACCTGTCCGCTTTGCCGGTATGCCAGGCCGTCAATCGCCGAATAACCGCCGTTATTAGCAATCGCTGCCACCAGTTCTCGCATAGTGTATTCGCCTTCGCCTATCACTACAAAATCAACTGCAGGATCATCCAGGCTCTCTCTTGGTGTTGCCGAGGGATGTTCTCCGCCGACAACAGTCGAAATGGCGCTATCAATCTTTTTTACCAACCGACATATTTTCATGGTATCTTCAAATTGGCTTGACATTAAGCAAGAAACACCAACAATATGCGGACTGAATTGCCGAATTTTTCGTTCGATTTCATTATAACCCAAACCGATTCGCACACAGCCGCCAATGAGTTTTTTACGAGCATGAAAACCCTCGGCAGCAACATCTATAATAGAGACAGAATAATTAGCCCGTTCCAAAACAGCCCCAATATAGGCAAGTCCTAACGGCGGGGCCAATTCTTCATAACCGCTCATCGTGATTTTATGTGGTGAAATCAATAAAATCCGGCGTCGAGATACAGTAACATCTGTTGTCATTTAGGATACTGATAGAAAAAATATTTTTTCCATAGAGAGATATTAAAGAAAAAATGTTGAAATTACAATAGGTAAATACGGATTATTTGTGGAAATTTTGAACCTTTAACTAAATAATCCATGTTTTTTATGACGATAATTTGTTTTCAAAGTTTTTATTCGACCATGCTTGGTTGGAAACCCAGCAGACATGCTTTAATCCAGCAATAAGAACGCCAAAACAGATTCTATCTCATTGAAACCTCTCAAATCATCTACCTATAAAGATTAAAATAATTTTTTCATGAATTTGTCTGCAATATGCAATTTAAAAATTATTCCGCTTTTTTCAGTTGCGCGATGATCAGCGCTAAAAAGAAGGGCGCTCCGAATAACGACGTGATGATCCCGACCGGCATTTCGGCCGGAGCGATGAGTGTCCGCGCCAGACAATCGGCCAATACCAAAAAACCACCGCCCAGCAAAAGGGAAAAGAGAACGGTCTGCCCGTAGTGGTTCTTGCCCCACAACCTGGATATGTGCGGTACGATCAAAGCAACGAATCCGATCGGGCCGCAGATCGAAACCACCGCACCAACAAAAAATGTCAACCCTAAAAACGCATAGATTCTAAAACGCTGCACCGGCAGACCCCGGCTTTGGGCAAAATGGTCCCCGGCCGAGAGCAGCAAAAACTCTTTCTTGAAAAGAAAAATCGCCGATAATAGAAGCAACAGCAGGGTCCCCAATAAAGTGATTTCGTGATACCCCACCACGGAGATGCCGCCCATCAGCCAGCGCAAAAGCGAAAAGGTATTGGCGTAATCAAACAGGTATTGAAAAAAAACGATCAGCGCCGAATAAAAAAAATTCAGCGCCACGCCGCACATCAAAAAAGTGTACAACGACGCATTGCGCACCATACGTGAAATAAGCAAGACAAACAGGACCGACGACAAAGCTCCCAGGTACGAAAACAAAACCAGTCCCCCCAAACCGAAAAACGGAATATACAGATTGAATTTAAGCGCCAAAACTGCGCCGGCCGAGGCTCCGGAGGAAATTCCCAGAATTTCCGGAGTGGCCAGGCTGTTTTTAAATAAATTTTGGCATACCAGGCCGGACAGTGCCAAAATGGAACCGGACACAAATCCCAGCAGGGTGCGCGGGACACGCAATTGCCAAAAAATAAAACTATCGGGATTTTTGTGTAGAAGGATCTGCCATTTGATGGGAACAATCCCCAAAAACGGGATGATGACCATGAATAAAAAAACGATCGCGGCGAGCCAATAGATTTTTTTATTCATCGATGTAGATGATTTCCTTGTTTTCGACAAAAATTCGTTTTACCGATACCTGGTAAATGTCCCGAAAAAGCTCCGGCGAAAATTTTTTCCCGCCGAAATACTGAATTTCACCGTTTTTCAACGCCAGCATTTTAGTCGCCTGGGGATAGAAGTATTCCAGCGCATGGGAGACCAGCACGATCGTTTTCCCCATGGCGTGCATTTCCCTGAGCATACGGATAACCTGCCTGGCGCCGGCAGGGTCCAAAAAATTCAACGGTTCATCCAACAAAATAATCGGCACATCTTGGATGAAGGCGCTGGCCAGCAACACCTTTTTTCTCTCGCCGCCGCTCAAGGTTTGCATGTTGCGCTCAACATAGTCTGTCAAGGCGAAGCGTTCGACGGTTTTTTCAACGATTTCATAATCCTGACGGGAATACCTCTTGAAAAGTGACTGGTAAGGATAGCGGGCGGAAAGCAGAATATCCCTGACCAGCAGCGGCAAGGTAAAATCATCGAACTGGGGCAAATAGGCAACTTGCGTGGCCAATTCCTTCTTTGCGTAGCGCAGGATGTTTTTCGGGCCGATGAAAATATCTCCTTTTTCGGCGATCAGAATCCCGGCCAGCAATTTCAACAAGGTCGATTTCCCCGCCCCATTCGGTCCAAAAATCAAGACAAAATCATTTTCATGCAAATAGAAATCCACGTTATGCAAAATGGTTTTATGGCCCAGCGAATGACTCACATGCACTACGTTGATCATGAATCGGTCGGGGTTGACGTTTCTTTTTGATTCGCGGCGGAGGAGAATAATCGGGCCAGCGCCTCGGCAATCATACCGACCCGCGGCCCGGGCCTCAGCCAAAACGTATCCTTGATGATCTTCACCCGCCGGTTTTGAACTGCCGCAAGCATTTTGAATGGCCTCCATAGTTCATGAACTTTTTCATCGCAGATGCCTTCATAGTAAGCCGAAAGCTCGATGATGAAGTCCGGATTCAGGAAAATGACCGTTTCCATCGATATGCTGGGGTAATGAATCGTTCCCTGATAGGCATTTTCTCCGCCGGCAATCTCCAGGAGTTCATTCAGAAAATCGTGCTTGCCGATAATATACATGTTCTTCAGTTCGTCAGGGTTGCGGCCGGCAATAATCAAGATGCGCACTTTTTTTCTACCGCCGACTTGAGACGTGATCGCAGTGAATTTATTTTTTAGGGCCGAAACCATGCTTTTGGCTTCACTTTCAGCATGCAGGGCGCCGCCGATCGTTGCCATGGCGGCAAACAAGTCGGACAGGCATTCATGCTTCACCACCAGCACCCGCGCCCGGGATTCCAAAAATTTCACCAAGGGATATTGCTCGGGATAGGCAAGGATAATTTCCGGGGCCAATGCCAGGAGAGCTTCCATGTTCACATCGAGCAGACCGCCGACCTTGGCGATGGTCCGGGCCGAGGCCGGATAATCGCAAAACTGGCTGACGCCGACCAAGGTACCGCCTTTTCCCAAAGCAAAAACAATTTCGGTCACGGCCGGAGCCATGGATACGACCCGTTGCGCAACGATCGTTCCGGCCATACAGAAACAACCAAAAAAGAAATATGCTTTTTTTAGTTTCATGTCCTGGCCGGGTGAAAACTCAATTTGTCCCCTGATATTTGATGCCGACCAAAATTCTGCGCAAAGGCGCCGGGTAGCCCAATACTTCTTCAAAATGGCGGTTGAAGGCATTGCTGATATTCAAGAACCAGGTAATCTCGCCCGACAGGTGGAAATTAAAAACGAAATTGAAGCTATTGAAGGGGGGATTCTCGGCAACCGACCAGAGCACTTCGTTGTAATCAAGGCGTTTGCCCACATAGATCATCTCGGTAAAAAAATCAAACTTGGACCCCAGGTAGGTGAGCTGCGCGGACAAGGTGTGGCGCGGACGGCGCAAGAGTTCCCGATCATATTGCAAATCACGCGTTTTTAAATAGGTATAAGCCAGCCCCGTTTGCCAACGGCTGAAAAAATATTTTTTTAAACTCAATTCCATTCCCCTGCTAATCGCTTCATTGATATTGACGAATCTCCAGGTAACGGGGCTGTATCCGATCAAATTCAGATACCGGGAATCAAAAAAGCAGATCCCCAAGGTCATCGATTTCAAGTAAAAATCGGCGCCGAATTCCAGGGATTTTCCGGTTTCCGGCACCAACGCCGAATTGCCCCAGTAAGGGTTGAGCAATTCCGGCAGTGTCGGGGCCCGGAAGCTCTGCGCGTACGACGCCCGGATTTTGAGATTGGGCAGCAGGTTGAATAAAACTCCCAATTGCGGGGAAACAACGGTTCCCAGATTTTTATACTTGTCCAGGCGGACCGATGCCGAAAGGAGGAATTTGTCTAAATCGGCATTCAGACTTAAAAAATGGGAGATGATATTGGTCCTGGCTTCATCAAGCAGCCATTCACCATTGCTTTGGTTATCGATCGTTTGCAGCGAATAATCGATCCCGGCCATGACCTTCAATTTTTCCCAGAGCAGGGCGTTGAACCGCGCTGTCAGCGCGCCGATGAAGGAGCGATTGCCGTAGGAAGAGTTCCAGGCATCATTCGGATCGGAAAATTCATATTGATTCCAGTGAAAAGAAATTTTACTCTCCAGCTCAAGATGTTCGGCAAAGCGATAGGTGAAGGGAATGGAAAGGAGCAAGTTTTTTTGCCAATAATGCCGTTCCGGGGTGGGCAGACCCAGGTTGATGGGGATCCCGGAATCGACGAGATTGCCGAACAAGGAGACCCCGAGGTTCAAGTTGTTTTTTTCATAGCCGGAATTGAAAGAGAATCCCTGCTTTTGCAGCTCGTCGTTCAACAAGCCGTCGCTGTAATTTAAAAAGTGGCCGTTCAAGGAAAAATGGAATGCCGCCTTTTTCCTGCCCCAAAAAAAATCGCCCTCATACGTTTCATGACTGCCCCTGGCCAGGGAAAAACCGAACCCGTTGCTCTTTTTCGTGACCAGATTCACCACCCCGCCCATGGCGTTCGAACCGTAAAGATTACTGAGCGGACCGCGAATGATCTCAATTTTTTGGATGACCTGGGGCGACAAAAAAGAAAAATTGCCGCTCAACGAACTCGAAGGATCGAAGAGCCTGTTGCCATCCACAAGAAAAAGCATCTGATTCACAGCCGCACCGCGGGCAAACGTATAGGCAAATTGGCCGGGATGGCCGGCGCTGAGGACCAGAATGCCCGGACTTTGGTTCAAGGCCGTTTTCAAGCCGGCAAATTGCAGAAACGATAATTCCTTTTCACTGAAAACCGTCACACTTTGTAAAGCCTTGGCCATGGGGACCTTGCCAATGACCTCAATTTTTTCCTCTATGATCGGCGTTTCCCTTTTTTCCTCGGGAAACAGCATAAACGAGAATCCCAACAAACAGAAAATGAACAAATTACGCGCCATGGCCTGACCTCCAAAAAATGAGGACCTTGAGCATCACCATTATCCGCCCTCCGCAGATAATGCGCATCGGGTTGATACCTGATAGGTCTTCCGACTTCCGGAACCTTTAAAAAGCCTTCCCACCCCATAGGCGGGGGCAGTGGCTGAGACTTTCAAAGATGCTTCCAGGTCAGCCTGGTCCGGTCACGGCAGCGGGGGCTGTGGGGTTAACCCTCTTCCCTTGAATCAAGCCTCAAAATTTATTTTACAAAATGGAACGAATATTGTCAACTATTGTCAACAATGAATATGATTTTCCGGTCCTGGACCCCTTGGCCGAAATGCTGGCCTACAAAGCCCGGGACCTCAGAATCAGTTTAGCCAATATCCACCCCATTGCCTTTGGCAACAGGACCTTTGTTCAGGCGATTGTCCGCTATTTGCAGGCGAATTCCCTTGTGAAATAGTCTTTATCGCGAGAAAGATAAAAGCGAGTGGCTAAATGTTGACTTCTTTGGGAATACTTTGTATAATAGCAGGCATAAGAAAAAAATTTAGGAGAAACACTATGAAAAGATATGTTTTGCCTGTAATCATGCTGATGGCCATCTCCATCATTGCCATGGGGACAGTTATTGGCGCCTCCTCCGGGGTGAAGGACCAGACAAAAGTTATAATCAATAGCCCTGTCAATCAGTTGACTTACGCATCAGGAACAATGCAATCTATGGCCGCAGATGCCTCGGTCGTCGAGATAGTCAGTCTCACACCGGTAGGAACCAGCCAAAGCCAAAACTACCGACACCCCGGTGTTGCCGAAGACTCCAAAGGCAACCGCCTGGTTATTTTCAGGGGCACTGAAGGTACCCTTTATTATTACGTTTACTGCCCGAAAGGCGGGACTTGGAGCGCCCCTGCACCCATAGCCGGTGGCGACCAACCTGCCCTAATTAATAGTATGTATGCAAATATTGAAATCGACAGCAGAGATAACTTCCATTGCCTCTGGGAAAACGCCAATGGCCAAGTATACGCCTCATTCCGTGACGGGGTTTGGACAACGCCCTTCAGGCCAGATAAGAAAGGCAGATACGATATGACCGGTGCGATGACCGTGAGCTCCACCGATGAGGTGATCACCATCGATTGCGAGGTTACCGGTAGTTTCACCAAAGAGATTTACCTTCATCGCAAGGGCAAAAACGACGCCACGTTCGGAACTCCATTCAACATCTCCAGGGATGGTCCCGGTTCGACTCAGCCCTGCCTCGCCGTTGACTCACAAGACCACGTTTGGGCGGCCTGGAAGAGTGATTTCCTGCATGATGGCTTAGATGAAAACCTTGTAATTTACCTGGCTGAGTACGCCACGGACAACCAGGACATAGGTGACTGGATAATGGTTTCCCCCGATCCTGGCTGGTCCTTCCTGCCCCAGGTTGCCGTCAACAGCGAGGATAAGGTAATGGCCACTTTTGCCTGTTCCACATTCGGCAGCTACCTGTCCAGGCTCTATAATCCCGCAACCAAAGAACTGGGCGAAATTACCCCCCTCGGTATCGGTCTTGTTACAGCACCCTGGCACACCTTCTTTTCGAAAACGGTTTCACATGGCAAGGATTTTTATTTCGTGGGTTTAACCGGCGGCAGGATCCTTATCCTCTTGAAATACAACGAAACCGAGGCCAGATGGGAGCAGGTTGCTCAGGTTTCGGATAGAGCTGCCGAAGTAATGTCCTTGTATTCTGCTTACGACACTATGCTTATCGCCTGGAACTCATACGAAGAACCAACCGGTATTTTCCTTACCACGGTCAGCGTTGACCCGTTCGCCAAGATCAAGGTCAAGTCCGTGAGCAATCTCACGGTAGTAAAAACAATTGAGCGTGGTTTCTTTCACGGCTACACCCTGAACGCCCTTACCTGGACAGCCAATCCCGATAACACCGAAAAAGAACTCACGATCACCGCTCACCGCATCTACCGAAAATCGCGGACCGAGGACGACACCAAGTGGGAGCCCATTGGCACGGTCACGGGAACGATTTATAGATATGATGACCGCAACATTCCCAGCAACAGCGACTATGTCTATGCCAATGGGCTCCCACTTG